>Ga0070733_10000046_pt1 | contig 129612 bp, 117 predicted proteins | sample Coa_R1_9_FD_66450 | JGI IMG/M metagenome (GOLD analysis project Ga0070733, IMG submission 66450) | Surface soil microbial communities from Centralia Pennsylvania, which are recovering from an underground coalmine fire - Coalmine... | ecosystem: Environmental > Terrestrial > Soil >...
TGCCGCGCGGAGCGAGCAGGCGAGTCTGCGAGCTGCGTCAAGATTCTAGTTAGGGGTGCATTGCGAGGTCGTAGGGCGTGCCGAGCGGGGGCGAGTCCGGGGGCGCAGCGCGTAGGGCGCAATCTGTCAAAGATTCAGTTCACTTCGTGAGCCCGCTCCAGATCACGATGCCTCGCGACGTTGCGCGCGTCAGGACGAAGACAGAATTGCCGATCGAGCGGTCGCCCGGGACCGCCATGGAGCGGTACGCCCTCCGTGTACCCACAAACGCATCGATAGACGTAGTAGGCGACGCCCTCGACGATGCGCCGATAAAAGCCTAGGAATCGATGCTCCGTCTTGGGCGGCTCATTGTTTGTTATTCCTATGTTTGTCACTGACATGTTCTGGTAGCTGGTAACGATACTAGCTCTGGGCTACTGACTCAAGAGAGAAAGTGTCCCAGATTGAATCAAAACCCGAGCAGGAGGCCCGGTGAGCTGAGGAGGGCGAGGGAAACTAACGATCTGGCGTTAGCTCAATGGTCCGGCGTCAGCTTGAGACGACCTGCTCGCGGTGGTGTCGGGGTATTTTGCCGTGTACGGCCGCGACCCGGTCGGCGCGGTCCGACAGCGTTTTCCACGCGGCCGGACTTGCCATCGACTTTCGAACGAGCGCTTCCGGGGGGCTGAGCGGGCGGAGGAGGTGGCGCGTCCATCCCGAAGACCTGGCGTTCGAGCCGCTTGATCCGGTCACGCAGCTCGGCGGCGCGTTCGTAATCGAGCTTCTCGGCCGCGTCCATCATTTCGCGCCGCAGGCGGCTGATATGATCCGGCAATTCGTGCGCCGGCACCGACTTGTCGTCGTTGCGGGATTTCGCGGCGGCGTCGATCTCGGGCACGACCGCCCATTCGGGCGAGTACATCTCGACCAGCGAGGCGTCGATCGCCTTGACGATGGTCGCGGGCGTGATGCCGTGGGCTTCGTTGTAGGCGACCTGTTTTGCCCGGCGCCGATCGGTCTCGTCGATCGCATTGCGCATCGAGCGCGTGACGGTATCGGCGTACATGATGACGCGGCCGTTCAGGTTGCGCGCGGCGCGCCCGATGGTCTGAATCAATGAGCGGGCTGAGCGGAGATAGCCTTCTTTATCCGCGTCGAGGATCGCGACCAGTGAAACCTCGGGTAGGTCGAGTCCCTCCCGCAACAGATTGATCCCGACCAGCACGTCGAAGTCGCCTTTGCGCAGGCTGCGGATAATCTCGACGCGCTCGATCGTCTCGATATCCGAATGCAGATAGCGCACCCGCACGCCGAGATCGTGATAGTAGTCGGTCAGGTCTTCGGCCATCTTCTTGGTCAGGCAGGTGGCGAGGACGCGCTCGTTCATCGCGACCCGCTTGCGGATCTCGTCGAGGAGATCGTCTACCTGCGTGCCCGCACGCCGCACTTCGATCGCGGGATCGATGAGGCCAGTCGGCCGGATGAGCTGCTCGACGACGAGGCCTCCTGACTTGGTGAGTTCGTAGTCGCCGGGTGTCGCCGAGACGTGGACGACCTGATTGGTCATCCCCTCCCATTCCTCGAAATTGAGCGGCCGATTGTCGAGCGCCGAGGGCAGCCGGAATCCGTACTCGACCAGCGTGCTCTTGCGCGAACGATCGCCGCGATACATCCCGCCGATCTGCGGGATCGTTACATGGCTTTCGTCGACAAAGCAGAGATAGTCCTTGGGAAAATATTCGAGCAGGGTGGGGGGATGCTCACCCGGCGCCCGCCCGGTCAGATGGCGCGAGTAGTTCTCGATCCCGGGGCAGAAGCCCATCTCCGCCAGTAGTTCGAGATCATAGAGCGTGCGCTGCTCGAGCCGCTGGGCTTCGAGCAGACGATTCTCATGGCGGAAGTATTCCAACCGCTCGCGCAATTCTTCCTTGATATCGCGGACCGCAATCTCCATCCGATCGGAGGTCGTCACGTAATGCGAGGCCGGATATATCGCGACCGCCTGCAGCTTGCGAATCACCTTGCCGCGCAGCGGATCGATCTCATAGAGCGCTTCGACCTGGTCGCCGAAGAACTCGACGCGCACCGCGCGGCTCTCCTCGTAGGCCGGAAAGATTTCGACCGTGTCGCCGCGCACGCGGAAGGTCCCGCGATGGAAATCGTAATCGTTGCGCTGATACTGGATTTCGACCAGCTTGCGCAACACCCGATCGCGATCGAGCGTCTGTCCCTCTTCGAGGAACACCAGCATCTCGAAATAGACTTCCGGCTCGCCCAGCCCGTAGATGCATGAGACCGACGCCACGATCAGGACGTCGTTGCGCTCGAGCAGCGCTTTGGTCGCGGAGTGGCGGAGTTTGTCGATTTCGTCGTTGATGCTCGCGTCCTTCTCGATAAAGGTGTCGGTCGAGGGGACGTAGGCCTCGGGCTGGTAGTAGTCGTAGTAGGAGACGAAGTAGCGGACCGCGTTCTCTGGAAAGAGGCTCTTGAACTCGTTGTAGAGTTGGGCGGCGAGGGTTTTGTTCGGCGCCATCACGAGCGTGGGCCGGTTCACCTGCGCGACCACGTTCGCCATCGTGAAGGTCTTGCCCGATCCGGTGACGCCGAGCAGCACCTGCTGCTTCACGCCATCGGTGACGTTGCGTGCGAGCGCCTCGATCGCCGCCGGCTGGTCGCCCTCGGGCCGATAGCCCGAGACCAGTTTGAAGACCCCCTCGCGTCCGCGCGCCAACGACAGCATGAACGGCATTCTAGCATTCCAGGTCTCGCGGGCAGAAATCGCGTCCAGAGAACGTTTTCAGTCACTGTTTCGCCGTCCGGTCCAAGCGCGGACTTGGGCGTTATCCGAACGAGCATTTTTAGCTTTGATTACGATTTCAAGTCGTCGGCGCAGTGCTTCTCTTTCCGAAGCACGACCGGCTTGCGCACTCCCACGCCAATCTATAGGATGCTTCGCCAACAGCATTCAATCCGGATGAATCTAAATGTCAGCGCGAATGAATGCAGGTCCGCAGCAGCCGTTTGCTGCACTAGCCATTCCACGGAGGAGAGTATGAAAACAGGGGTTGGACGACTGAGCTACGCACTCGTAGCAGGAATGATGGTAGCGATATTCGCGGTTTCTTCGGCGTCCGCGAAAACCGTGAAGACTGTCAAAGGCTCCGGCAACGGATCATTTACCTTTGCCGTCTTCAGCTATGACGGCCTCGCTGACGCGGACATCGTAACGTACTCCGGCAAAGACAACGTGGGCGGCTCGTACACAGGTCAGACCGTTGCGGAATGGTCGCCGACGACGACCACTTGCACGGCGCCCGACACAACTGCGGGCGTCGAATACACTCTGGTTCAGTCGAACGCGGTGACGACCTTCGCCAAGGGACAAGTTTTTCTGCTGGCGACGCCGTCGTCGTCGGACACTTTTTGCGCTAGCCTCACGACCGGTTCGCAGGGTGGCGCGCTGACGTACACGGTTACCGCCGGAAGCGGAAAGTTCGCGGCAGCGACGGGCACCATCACTATTACTTTTACGAATGCGGTGCTCGCCGCACCCGGCACTCCACCGGGCGAGTTGGGCATCTTCGGCGCCGAACAATTCACTGAATCGGGTTCAGTTACCTACTGATTGAAGTCCAGCGAGCACGTCGATAAGGGCCCCCGGGACTGCTCAGCGAGTCCCGGGGGGTCCTATATTTAAGTGGTCAGTGTTATCTGGTGGGCAGGGGCAGAATCGAACTGCCGACACGAAGATTTTCAGTCTTCTGCTCTACCGACTGAGCTACCTGCCCACCGCGACGCGAAGCTGCCGCGTTCCGCGGCAAGCTAACGAAGCTATAGATCGCGCCGAAACGTTGCAACCCGCTATGCAGGCTGAGGAGGATGACCCCAGACACCGCTCCGGGATTCCTCGCGCGGCAGCCACGCCCGGGAATGACAAAGGGGAGTCGAAGGTGCCGACCCGCTATATGCGTACGCGCAGCGGCAGCTGCGCGCGTGGGAGCGTCAGCCCAGGCCGTACACCCGCTCCGCTGTGCCGCGGACGATCTTCGAGAGCTGCTCCGGCGGCAGCGTACCGAATCGCTTCGCGACGATCTCGCGCGAACGCGGGAAGGTCGCCGCTGTGTGCGGATAATCCGACGACCACATGATGTTGTCGGCGCCGTAGCGATGGAGTGAATCGATGAAGACCGGGTCCGCGATGAAGGTCGCAAATACCTGCCGCTTGATGTACTCGCTCGCGCGCAGCGGCAACTTGAGTCCGCCAAGCGCGCCGAGGCGGTTCTGCACGGTATCGAGCCGGTACATGAAATAGGCCATCCAGCCGACGTCGTTCTCGGCCGAGACGATCCGCAGCTTGGGAAATTTATCGAGAACGCCGCCAAAGACCAAAACGGAGATCGAACGCTCGATCTGATGATGCAGATTGGCGAGCGAGAGCAAGAAATTGCCGCCCGCCGTCGGATTCGCGCCGGTGCCGCCGCGCGCCGTCAGGATGTGCAGCGAGAGCGGCATGTTGAGGTCGGCTGCAGCCGCCCAAAAAGGCTCGTAGGCGGGATCGCTATAGGGCTTGTCGCTCGGCGGCTCCGCCCAGATCATCGCGCCGCGCATCCCCTTTTTGGCGATCCGGCCGAGTTCCGCGACTGCGCCCGGGATATCCTCGAGCGTGATCAGCCCGAGCGGGACCAGTCGCTTGAGATCGTGACTGCAATACTCGCAGGCCCAGTCGTTGAAGGCGCGGAACAGAGCCGCGCGTAGCCCGGCATCGTCGAGTCCGAACAGCGGCATCCCCATCGAGGTGTAGATGACTTCGGCGCGCACGCCGTCGCGATCCTGATCGGCGATCCGATAGGCCGCGTCCCAGACGCTCTTCGGCGCTTCGTCAAAAGTTTTTTTATTGTGCGCCGGCAAATCCGGCGAGGGTACGCCGGCGCCGAAAAACCCAGCCACCGCCATCGGCGTGATATTCTCGCAGACGAACCATTCGCCGTCGCGGCCGTTGAGTCCTTTGACCGTATGGGGCGCGCGATCGCGGAATTGTTTATCGACGCGCTCGGCCCACATCGTGGGCGGTTCGACAAAATGGGAATCGGCTGAAATCAGGGTGTCATCGGCCATCGTGATTGCCTCCTAAACAATGCGCGCCGCCAAACCGTTAGCGATTCGTCTCGGTCACGCTTGCCTCTCTACTAGCGCCGACTTGACCTCAGGCGCAACCGCCGCGAGGGTCATCCCCGATGGATGCCGTCGAGCATCGTCCAGAGGGCATCGACGGCTGCTCTCGCCGCCGCGATAACGGCGTCACGATCGTTCGAAGTTTCGACCAACTTTTCGATCAACGCGCCCCCGGTCCGCGCATGATCGGCGTCGGCCTCGCGATGGACGCTGAAGAATGAATACGCATCCTCGTCGGTAACGCCGTAAAAGCGCCTGAGCCCGTCGATTTTGGCGTCTGCGATCGTCGGCATCTGCGATTCGTAAGCGTAGAGCGCCGCGAGCCCAGCGGCGATCGGCGTGTTGCGGCTGAGGCGATAGAACGTCTCGACCAGATTCTCCGTCGTCGGGAGCGGGGCGCTCTTCGACAGCTCGTCACGGGTGACGCCGAAAGCCTGCGCAAAACGCGTCCAGAGTTCCGGATGGTTGCGCTCGCCGCGCTCCTCCTCGATCAGATTCTCCAGCAGCGCCTGGCGCGTCCCGAGATCGTCGCAGCGCGAATGGATCGCGCTCAGATAGCGTGGAAAGGCCTCGACGTGCCGGTAATATTGCCGCGCATATTCGCGCAGGGCGTCAAGCTCGAGCGTTCCCGCCGTCCACTCCCGATAAAAAGGATGCTGGAGCAGATGGCGGCCAGCTACGATTCGATCAAGCTCTGCGATGATGCCGTTGTTGTTGATACTCATAATTACTTCCTAGCGGGGCAAACGGCCAAAGTCTATCCGGCGAGCAACTCGCGGTCGAGTAACGGCTGGAAATCCGCTAAGCTGCGCGCCTAATGACCCAAAAATCGAGCGAACCTATCGTGGAAAAACTGAAGCACGCCATACTGGCATTGGGCGTACTATCCATTCTCATCACCCAAACCGGTTGCACGCTGATCGGCCGAGTTTTACGCCACGGCGGCGAGGAGCAGTTGACCAAGGCCCCGCCTGCGGTCGCGCCCGCCGGTCCGCATGTGCTGATCCTGGCCTTAGATGGCGGCGGCCACGACGTCTTGATGCAAGCGATCCGGTCAGGCGATGCGCCTTTTATCGCTGCGCTGATGGGACAGCAGCAGAGCCCGGACCTCTTCGCACACGCTTATTCCGCGCCCGACGTCGAGACCATCCTGCCGTCGAGCACCGTCGCCGCGTGGTCGGCGATCTTCACCGGCGCGCCGCCGGCCGACGACGGTATCGCTGGTGACGAGTGGTTCGATCGTCTGACGCGAAAGTTCTACGCGCCGGTGCCGGTCACCGTGAGAGACACCGGAGACTTCACCAAGATGGTCACCGACGATCTGGTCGGCCGGCAACTCGCGGTGCCCACGCTCTATGATCTCGAAGCCACGCAACGCAGTTACGTCTCGATGCTGATGGTCTATCGGGGCGCAACCCTGTTCACAACAATCGATCCTTCGGCCTTCACGGGCATGACCATCGACCTGCTCAAAGGCGCACTGGTCGGCGAGGACGCGGAGAAGTCGGTGGCGGGTTCGCTCGATCTGTCGTCAGTGCAAAAGGTTACCGAGGCGATCAAGGAGCATGGCTTGCCCAATCTGCAGGTGGTCTATTTTCCGGGTCTCGATATCTACACGCACGAGGCGGAAAATCCCCTGCACTCACAACTCTACTATTACAAGCACGTCGTCGATCCGGCCGTCGGTCAAATTCTCGAAGCTTATCGGCAAAATAACGCGCTGAAGGACACGTACGTCTTGATCATCGCCGACCACGGCCATACGCCGGTCATGAAGGATGATGCTCACGCGATCGGAACCGGCGCAGACACCCCGTTCGGCTTGCTCAAGCAGGTCGGATTTCGCGTGCGCCGGCCGTTACTCGAGGATCCGGACAAGGACTACCAGGCCGTCGTCGCCTCGCAGGGCTTCATGGAATACATCTATCTCGCCGACCGCTCGACTTGTCCGCACGACGACGATCAATGCCGTTGGGGCCAGCCGCCGCGTTTCGACCAGGACGTGCGGCCGGTCTTGCGCGCGCTCTACCGCAGTAACCGCTGGGGCAAACCGATTCCGCGGCTCAAGGGCACGATCGATCTGATCTTCTCGCGCAAGCCGGTGGGCGCAGGCGTCGACGCCAACCCGTTTGAGATTTTCAACGGCCATCGGCTCGTGCCGATTTCGGATTACCTGGAACGCCATCCGCGCAACGATCTCATTGATCTCGAGCGGCGGATGAATTGGCTGGGAAACGGGAAGTTCGGTAATCGCGCCGGCGATATCATCCTGCTTGCGCGCACCGGGCCGAGGGTTCCGATCGCGCAACGTTATTACTTCGCCTCCGAGAGCCATTACTCATGGCACGGCAGCGCCGAGTTTCTCGACGGCAACATCCCGCTGATTCTCGCGCGTGAGTCCTCGACCGGCGAAGAATTGCGCCAAGTCGTCCGGCAGGCACAGGGTAATCCGCCCTCCGAGCTTGATATCACCCCGCTCGTCCGCTCATTGTTTCAGTCAACGACGAGTTCCGCGCCACATTCAGCGGCGCAGCAATAGACCCCGGCTCTGGAGATGCGGTCACGCGCATCCGTTGAATGATGCGCGTGACCGCGGAGACAGGCGGTATCTACTTCTTCACGTTGGGTCCGAAGTTACATCCGGCCGGGGCACTAAGCGTCGTGTGCTTACCGACCAGCAACGTATTCGGCACTACCGCTCCACCAGCGGTAAGCTGACTAACGGCGAAGCTCCCAACGCCAAACGGCGTCGCTGAACTGACGGTCGCGAGATTACCGAGATTGTCGAACGCGATCCCGTTCGGCGCCGCGAGCGTGTCGTTGCCCTTCTTGTCGGTCGTCGGGCTGAGCGTCACGGCCGGCGTCGGACTGCCCGACGCCCCGAGCACCGCATGCGCAAATTCGACCACGGTGAAGGGCGTGTTGGCGTTGCTGGACCATAAATTGCCCGTGGCGTCGAAGGCGAGTGCCCACGGTCCCTGAATCGAATTAGCCCCGTCGTCAGACAGAATGACGTTAGGCGTTAAAGTCACTGAGGAGACACTGGTTAGCGGGGGTAGATCCCCGGCGTTGAATTCGAAAATAGTCGTCGTGCCGTTGTTCGCAACCCACAGATTCCCGTTGGCGCCGAAGGTGATGCCCAGCGGTCCCGTGAAAGTTGGATTCGAGGTGATGGTGACGGTCGGCGTCTGCGCGCCGCCGGCCAGTAGTTGTGCGGCGGTGAAGGCGAAAACCGAGTTGGCGCCATTGTCGCTCACCCACAGATTCCCCAGTGTGTCGAACACCGCCTGCTGCGGAAAGACGAAAGAGGTCGAAGTCAGCGTCACGTTCGGCGCAGGCGTCTTGTCCTTTTTCTTTTTCAGGTCATTGAGCTGAGTGGGTGTAAACTCGTCGAGCGCCGGCGCGGAAGTGCCGCCAACGAAGGTCGTGCCGCCGTCGATCACCCAAAGATCGCCCGCCGTGTCGAAGTTTACACCCTGTGGCGCGCCGAACCCGGCGGCGCTATTGAGGGTCAGATGGGGCTTGGTGTTGTGCGTGCCTTTTTTGAAATCGCCCGGATCGAATTCGAGCACGTTCGTGCCATTCGCTACCCACAGCGCGACGGTAATCTTGGGCTTAGGCTTGGCCGCCGAGATTTGCGGGTATGCGATCACGGCTGCGAGGATGATCGTCAATGAATAGAGTGCGCTGCGGCCGCGATGGCCGTAGCGCGGGTTAAAAAGCTGGTTCGTCGAATTCATTGGTTTAGTGCCTCCGAGTTAAGAAAGTGGGTGTGTCGTTCGCCCAGACCGGACGCGCGATTCTCGCGGCAGTCAAGTGATCTGGGGTTGCGGGTTTGAGAATCGAGCGAGACTCATTATAGACGAAGCAGTCCCCGCCCGGCAAATTTTAGCCCAGCCGTGACTGTCGGTCCGACCCGCTTTCGTGTTATCAATCCACCTAATCTGATCAGGGAGCGAGATTAGCTTTGCCAAGCAAGAATTTCTTCGCCGAGGATCCTCGCGCGGTCGGTCTTGACCCGGCCAAAATTGATCTGCTTCTGCAACGCGCCGAGCGCGAGGTTGCCGAAGGTCTGCTGCCATCGTGCCAAATCGCGATCGCGCGCAACGGTAAGATCGCCGCAATGAAATCCTTCGGCCACGCCGTGCAAGGCGGCGCCGATCGGCCCGTAACCGACGACACGCTCTTTTTTGTCTTCAGTTGCACCAAAGCGATCATCTCCGCCGCCATCTGGATTTTGATCGGTGACGACAAACTCGACGTCCGTGAAAGCGCGGCGAGTATCGTGCCCGAGTTCGCCACCAACGGTAAGGACGCCATCACGGTCGAGCAGTTGCTGATCCATACCGGCGGCTTCCCGTTCGCCCCTTACGCACAGCCGGAGTGGCTCGATCGCAAGCGGATGCTTGAGCGGTTCAAGGAGTGGCGGCTGCAATTCCCGGTCGGCCAGCGCTTCGTCTATCATGGCCTCTCGGCCTTTTGGGTACTGGGCGAAATCATCCGCCGCCGCTCCGGAATGGATTTTCGCGACTTCGTGCGCGAGCGCATCGCGGCGCCGTTGGGCCTGCCCGAGCTGCGCCTCGGACGTCCGCCGGCTGAACAGGGTCGCATCGCCGAGGTCGTCTGCATCGGCGAACCCTTGGCGCCCGCAGATTATGCGAAGATGGGCTTTCCGCCGCCTCCAGCGGAAACCATAGTTACCGAGGACGCGATAATTGGCTTCAACCATCCGATAGTACGCGAGTCGGGCGCGCCCGGTGGCGGCGGCATCATGACCGCGGCCGAGCTCGCCATGTTCTATCAGGGGCTGCTGCACAATCCGCCGGTGGCCGGCGGTGCGCCGATCTGGAAGCCCGCGGTGCTCAAAGAGGCTTTGCGCGTGCGCTCCGGCGATTATTTCGATCCGATTTTCAAATACAAATGCAATCGCGCGCTGGGTGTTATCGTCGCCGGCGACGACGGCTTCGCGAACTATCGCGGATTCGGCCGCGCCACCTCCCCTGAGGCCTTCGGCCACGGCGGCGCAGGCGGTCAACTCGGATGGGGCGATCCAGTGAGCGGAATTTCTATCGGCTACTGCACCAATGGTTACGATCGCAACGAAATTCGCCAGGGTCGGCGCGGCGTCGCGATCTCGAGTCTGGCCGCCGTCTGCGCCGCCTGAAAGGAGAAACCCCCATGAACGATTTAGTAATTCGCAATGGCCGAATTGTTGACGGTAGCGGCGCGCCTGCTTTCCACGGCGACCTCGCTCTCGCCGACGGCAAGATTGTCAGTGTCGGCGGCAAGGCCGGTCCGGGTCGTCGCGAAATTGACGCGAACGGCTTGCTGATCACGCCCGGCTGGGTCGATATCCACACGCATTATGACGGTCAGGTTGCCTGGGACCCCTATCTGTCGCCGTCGAGTTGGCACGGCGTCACGACTCTCGTCATGGGAAATTGCGGCGTCGGCTTTGCTCCGGTCGCGCGCGGCAAAGAGGAATTTCTCATCCGCATGATGGACGGCGTCGAGGATATCCCGACCGAGACTTTGACGGCCGGGATCAATTTCGAGTGGGAGACTTTCCCGGAATACCTCGACGCACTATCGCGGATGCGCCGCGTGCTGGATGTCGGAACCCATGTGCCGCACTGCGCCGTACGCGCCTACGTCATGGGCGAGCGTGGGGCGGATAATCAGGCTGCTACGGCCGAGGATATGCGGCAGATGGCCGCGGTCGTCCGTGACGGTGTCAAGGCCGGCGCGCTCGGCGTCAGCACCTCGCGCACGCTGATCCATCGCACACGCGACAAGGCTTTCGTGCCCGGCACCTTCGCGGCAGTTGAAGAGGTCGTGGCGCTGGGACGCGCGATGGGCGAAACGGGCCACGGCGTCTTTGAGATAATCTCGGATATCACCGGCGATGACGCCGATCTCGAATGGATGGCGCGGCTGTCAACCGAAACCCAACGCCCAATTTCTCTGGCCGCCCTGATTTCGCGCCGCTCTGGAATGAAGATGCGCGAGGTTCTCGATTTCATCGAGCGCAGCAATGCGCGTGGCGCGCGGATGGTGGCGCAAGTGGCTGCGCGGCCGGCGGGAACGCTGATGAGTCTGCAAAGCTCCGTGCATCCGTTCAGCACCCATCGCAGCTATCGCCAACTGATGGCCGGGCTCAGCCTCCAGGAGCGTGTTGCGCGGATGCGCGACCCTGACGTCCGCGCACAGATTCTCAATGACGCGCCGGCAGTCAAGGAAGAACAGACCCTCGGAATGGTCGCCGGCTTCAAGCATCATTTCTCGCTGGGCGATCCGCCGGACTACGAGCCGACTGCCGACCGCAGCATCCTGGAGCGCGCCCAGCGCTCGCATCGGACGCCGCAGGAGGTCGCGTACGACACTTTGCTGGAACGCGACGGCCGCGAAATCATCTATATGCCGCTGGCCTACAAGAACTATTCGTTCGATTCGATTCTGCCGCAGCTAACGAACCCGCATACGATCCTCTCCTTGAGCGATGGCGGCGCGCATTGCGGCGTGATCTGCGACGCGAGCATGCCGACCTATCTGTTGACGCATTGGGTGCGCGATCGCAGCCGCGGCGCGCGCATCCCGCTTGAATTCGCGGTCAAGCGTCAGACTCACGACACCGCACAACTCTATGGCCTGCGCGATCGTGGAACCCTTGCGCCGGGTATGAAGGCGGACATCAACCTGATCGAATTTGATCGCTTACGGCTGCATCCGCCCGAAATGGTTTTCGATTTGCCGGCGAATGGCCGCAGATTCGTGCAACGCGCGGACGGCTACAAATTCACAATCGTCAGCGGCGAGGTGACTTTCGAAGATGGCGAGCCCACCGGCGCGATGCCGGGTAAGGTCGTCCGCGGTCAGTAGTCCGCGTCCGATCACCGGGTCATGGGCCCGATGCACCAGGAGGGACAGAAATGAAAGTGAGAACAATCGGATTGACGATCGCAGCGCTAGCCGGCGCGATGATGCTGTTCTGGAGTTATGGCTTCAACGCCCGCGCCAGCACCGATGCGAAGGCGGAAATCACTGACATAGAAACCAAGGCGCTGGCCGCCAATACCGCCGACGAGCTGATCGCGTTCTACGACCCCAACGACATCACGACCTACGATTACATCCCGGGTCTCGAATACGTCGGCTACAAGGCGGTTCACGGCGATCTGGAGAAATTCTTCGGCGGCACGACGGAGGTCAAGGGCGCCTTCGCAGATCTACGGGTCGAGACCGACGGCACGATGGGCGTCGCGCACAGCCTCCAGCATTTCACCTGGAAGGACAAGAACGGGGTAGGGCACGAGGCGACGTTCCGCGTGACCAATTGCTACCACAAGGTCGATGGGCAGTGGAAAATCTTCCACATGCATACCTCGTTTCCGATCGATCCCGCGACCGGGCAGGCACAAATGAACCTGCCGGTGAAGGTCGCAGCGCGTTAGACGCGGAACGGGTTTTCGAGCACGATCGTGGCGTCGCGCGCGGCGCCGACGCCGATAATCGCGAGCTGCACGCCGCAGAGCTCGCGGATGCGATCGAGATAACCGCGCGCATTAGCCGGCAGTTCACTGAGACTGCGGGCGGCGCTCAAGTCTTCGCTCCAACCCGGGAGCTCTTCATAAACCGGCTTGACGCGGTCGAGGATGCGGCGGTTTGGCGGAATTTCGCCGAAACGTTTGCCGCCGCTTTGATAGCCGATGCAGATGCGGATCGGGTCGATTCCGGTCAGCACATCGAGCTTGGTCACCGCCAAACCCCACATGCCGTTGAGCCGAATGGCGTGGCGCGCGAGGACGGCGTCGAACCATCCGATGCGGCGCGGGCGGCCGGTCGCACTGCCGAATTCCGCGCCTTCCTCGCGCAGGGCGTCGGCCAAGCGCCCGCTGATCTCCGAGGGGAACGGCCCGCCGCCGACCCGCGTCGCATAGGCCTTGGTGATTCCGAGCACAGCGTCCAGGCCGCCGGCCGGCACTCCCGCCCCGCCAAAGACCGCACTCGCGCCGCAGTTCGACGAGGTGACGAACGGATAGCTGCCATGATCGATGTCGAGCATCACGCCATGCGCGCCTTCGAACAGGATGCGCTTGCCGGCCGTGATGGCGTCGTGCAGGAAGGCCGGCGTATCGCACAGATAAGGACGCAAGCGGCGTCGCGCTTTGCCGACCGCATCGACGATCGCGCGCGCCTCGAGTGGCTTCGCTTTAAGGACACTCTTCAGGTACGCGTTCTTCTCGGCGATATTGCGTTCAAGCTTTTCCGTGAAAGCCGCGAGATTATCCATCTCGTCGAAACGCAAACCGACCCGCGCCATCTTGTCTTCGTAGGCCGGGCCGATGCCGAATCCGGTCGTGCCGATCGCGCGGCTGCCGAGCCGCGCCTCGCGTGCGCGGTCGATTGCGCGATGATACGGCAGGACTAAATGCGCGTCGTAGCTGAGCTTCAGATCGTCAGGGCCGAGCGTCCGTCCGCGCCGCTTTAAGGCGTCGATCTCTTCGACCAGCGCGATCGGATCAACGACCGTGCCGGTGCCGATCACGCACACTTTGCCCGGATGGAGCGCGCCGGCCGGGATCAGCCGCAGAATGAATTTCTCGCCGCCGACCACGAGGGTATGTGCGGCGTTGTTCCCGCCTTGAAAACGTACGACCGCGTCGGCGTCGATGGCGAGCAAATCAACGATTTTGCCCTTGCCCTCGTCGCCCCACTGCGCACCGACCACTGCGACGCTCTTCATTTCTCCTGCATGCCTGCCGTTTGCGAGCGTGATCGCGCCGCGTGCCGCCGCGCATGTTTCCGACTCCCGAAGTTCATCGATCAGAGCCGGATGGTCGCTGCCGAGACAATCGCCGGATGCGTCTTGAGCTGTTCGAGCACTGCCACCGGCACCGGTCCATCTATCTGGAGCAGGCTGAGCGCCATCCCGCCGGCGCGATCGCGTCCCAGTTCCAGCCCGGCGATATTGATGCCGGCCTCACCGAGCATCGTACCTACCGCCCCGACCACGCCCGGTACGTCGCGATTATGCAGCATCAGGAAGTAGCCTTCCGGCGGCGCTTCGATGCGGTAGCCGTCGATCCGGATGATCCGAATCGCGCGGCTGCCGAAGACCGCGCCGGCCACCTCATGCACGCCGTTCTCCGTGCGCACGGTGATCGTCAGGGTATTTATGTAATCGGCAGTTTCGCGCGACCGCGTCTCGGTCACCGTGATGCCCCGCTCGCGGGCAAAAAAAGGCGCGTTGACGTAATTCAGCGCCTGATCCAAAAAGCCGCCGAGCAGACCCTTGAGCACTGCCGCGACGATCGGCTCGCCGCGAAGGTTTGCCGCCTCGCCCGCGAAACCAACCGTCACCTGGGCCGGCGTCGCATTAATCAACTGCGCGACGAGTTGCCCAAGTTTCTCTCCGAGATTGAGATGCGGACCGAGGACTGCGAGCTCCTTGACGCTCAGCGCCGGAATATTGACTGCGTAGCGAATCGTTCCTTCGGTGAGAAACTCCGTGATTTGCCTCGCGATATCGATCGCAACCTGGACCTGCGCCTCGTCGGTCGCCGCGCCCAGATGAGGCGTTGCGATCACGTGCGGATGATGGATTAGTGGATGATCTTTTGGTGGTGGTTCCTCGACGAAAACGTCCAGCGCCGCACCCGCCACCTTGCCCGTATCGAGCGCTGCGAGCAGCGCCGCCTCGTCCACGATGCCGCCGCGCGCACAGTTGATCACGCGCACTCCCGTCTTCATCCTGGCGAAGGCCGCCGCTCCGATCAGCCCGCGCGTCTCGTCGGTTAGCGGCGCGTGCACGGTGACGAAATCTGCGCGTCGCAGCAGCTCATCGAGTTCAACCTTTTCGATATTCATTCGAGCCGCGGCTTCCGCCGTGAGAATCGGATCGAAGCCGATAACCTGCATCTTCAGCCCGCTCGCGCGCTCCCCGACAATCCGGCCGATATTGCCGAGCCCGATGACGCCAAGGGTCTTGTTGCAGACCTCGGTGCCGACAAACTTGCCGCGCTCCCACAGGCCGGCGCGCAGCGCGGCATTGGCCGCCGGGATATGCCGCGCCAGCGCCATCATCATCGAGATCGTGTGTTCGGCGGTCGTGACGCTATTGCCCATCGGGCTGTTCATCACGACGATTCCGCGCCGCGTGGCGGCGTCGAGGTCAACGTTGTCGACGCCGACGCCCGCCCGCCCGATGACCTTAAGGGATTTGGCGCGATCAAGGAGCTCGCGTGTGACGCGCGTCGCGCTGCGAATGACCAGGGCCTCGTATGGTTCTATGACCTCGGCCAATTCAGCCGGACTCAGCCCAGTCTTCAGGTCGAAAGTTATGCGCGGCTCGCGTTGGAGGATTTCGATCCCTTGCGGCGCGAGGGAATCACTCAGCAGCACGCGGAATTTTTCTACGCTCCCCTCCGCCATGACGCTACTTAAGGCCCTGTCCAATTATCTGCTGGGCGGCGGCGACGCCCGTGCCCAGCGCGATTCCATAGCCCAGGCGTTGGAGTCCCAGTTCGAGCGCGCTTATCACCACGAGCATGTCGAACGGACCGACATAGCCCATGTGGCCAATGCGCACGAGCTTGCCTTTCAGATGATCCTGCCCGCCCTGGACTGAGACGCCGAGCTCGTCGCGCATCAGGCGCACGAGCCTGCCGCTGTCGAAGCCGGAAGGAGTCAACAGTCCGGTCACCCCCGGCGCGGGGCTGTCCGCTGCGAGCAATCCGAGCCCGAGCGCCGCACCCGCCGCGCGGGTCGCTCGCGCCATCAATTCGTGACGCGCGAAGACACTCGGCAGGGTTTCAGCGTGGATCATTTCAAGCGCCTTGTTCAGGCCAAAGATGAGCGAGACGGCTGGGGTGTAGGCCGTAAGATGGTCGTCGCGCTGAGCCTTGAGCTCGCGCATCAGATCGAAATAATAGCGCGGCGCATGATTCGCCTTCGCGCGCTCCACCGCCCGCGCAGATAACGCGATCATGCCCAGCCCCGGCGGGATCATCAGAGCCTTCTGGCTGCCGGTCACGAACGCATCGACGCCCCAATCGTCCATGCGCTGCTCAAAGACTCCGACCGAAGTGATCCCGTCGACCACCAGCATCGCGTCGCGGGTGCGGGTGAGCGCGCCGATCGCGGCCACCGGATGGAGCGCGCAGGTCGAAGTTTCACTGGCCTGGAGATACACCGCGCGCGCCGCTGGCCACGCCTTCAGCGCCTCTTCGATCTGCTCCGGCCGCAGCGCGCGTCCCCATTCGACCTTCACTTCGCGCGGACGAGCACCATATGCCTCGATCATTTTGCCCCAGCGTTCGCCGAACTTGCCGCCATTGACGAAGATTGCCTCGTCGCCTGCTTCGAGCAGATTGGTGACCGCGGCCTCCATCGCGCCGGTGCCGCTCGACGCCAGCAGGATCACCTCCTGCTGGGTGCCGAAAAGCGGTTTGAGGCGGTCACGCACCGCGTCCAGCACGGCGCTGAATTCGGGCGTCCGATGATGAATCAGCGGCCGCGCCATCTCGAGCAGAACTTCGGGCGGCGCCGGAACCGGTCCGGGCGTGAATAGATATTTCTTCAGCGTCGCCAATACTTTAGATAGTTTGGACTGATTATATGAAGCCGCGGCGGCCAAAAAAAAGCCTGGTGCCCGCTATCGCGAAGCGCCAGACCCCAATGCATCTTAAAGCCCCCAAGGCTGCTGATTGATAATGGGTAATCGCCGCGCGCGAGTCAAGCTGAGATTCGGTGCCGTCGCGGGCTTAGAGGCCACCGATAAGCGCCAGCCATTTCTACGGTCTTAGGTTCAACGCTGCACTCCTGTGAGCAGCACCCGTGGTGCCGTCAAACTCCTTGGTGGGCCTCGCTCCCTGTGCGAGACCCATCAAAGCGATCGGCCGACCGCTTCGGCGACCGGTTTGAGCGCGGCCATCAGGGCGGCGAAGCTGGCGGGCGTGAGCTGCTGCGGGCCGTCCGAGAAGGCCGCGCGCGGATCGGGATGGACCTCGATGAGGAGACCGTCGGCGCCGGCCGCGACCGCCGCCAGAGCCATCGGGGTGACCAGCGACCAGATGCCGGTGCCGTGGCTCGGATCGACGATCACCGGCAGATGGGTCCACTCCTTGAGCAGCGGGATGGCGTTGAGATCGAGCGTATTGCGGGTCGCTGTTTCGAAGGTGCGAATACCACGTTCGCAGAGCACGACGTCGGGATTGCCCTCGGAGAGGATATATTCGGCCGCCATCAGAAATTCCTCGAGCCGCGTGGACATCCCGCGCTTGAGCAGAATCGGTTTGCGCAGCCGTCCGAGACTGCGCAGCAAGGAGTAATTCTGGGCGTTGCGCGCGCCGACCTGGAGCATATCGGCGTGCGCGGCGACATTCTCGATATCGTGGGCGTCCATGATCTCGGTGACGACCGGCAAGCCGACGCGCCGGCCCGCATCCTCGAGCAGGGTGAGGCCCTCGGCCTCCATCCCCTGGAAGGCATAGGGAGAGGTGCGCGGCTTGTACGCGCCGCCGCGCAGCAGATGAGCGCCGGATTGTTTGACCGCGTCGGCGGCGCCATCAACCTGAGCGCGGCTTTCGACCGCGCACGGACCGCCGATAATCGCCAGACGGCGCCCGCCGATCGCCACGCCGTTGACGTTGACGATCGAGCCTTCGGGACGGACCTCGCGGCTGGCGAGTTTGAAGGTGCGCAGCACCGGCATCACGCGATCGACCCCGGCGACCGATTCGAGATGAGTCAGTGAATGGCCCTCGCCGCGCTCCTCGCCGACGCAGGCCACGACGGTCCGCTCGACGCCGCGGATGACGTGGGCGCGGTAGTCGAGGGCCTCGACCGCGGCGATGACGTAATCGACGTCAGCCTCGCTCGCGTGCGGCTTCATCACTATGATCATAGAGACATTGTAGTATGCTTCAATTGAGGAAGACGACACTCGATGCGTGAATCACTCAAGCCTTTGCGGTTGATCCATACCTCCGATGTGCATCTGGAGAGCGATACGCTCGGCGGCGGGCCGCGCGGCGACGCCTTTCGTGAGCGCGTTCGCGGCGCGTTCAACGGCGTGGTTGATTTAGCGAATCAAAAGCAGGCGGATCTGCTGCTGATCGTCGGCGATCTCTTTGATTCCAGCCGCGTCACTGCTGAAGCGCTGGACTCGGCGATGCGCACGATCGGACGGGCGCGGATGCCGGTGGTGATGATTCCGGGCAATCACGACGCGCATGATGAGCGCTCGATCTATGCGGCGATGCCGCCAGAGACGCTTCCGGTGAATCTTCATCTAATACTTGAACTTGATGGCAGGACCCTCGATTTTCCGGAGCTGGGCGCGCGCCTGTGGGGCCGGGCTCTGAACGAACATTCTCCCGACTATCGGCCCTTGCTGGGAATTCCACCGGCGGCCGGCGATCGCTGGAATATCGCGCTGGCGCACGGCCTCTATACTGAGGGCGGTGAGACCCATCGGTCGTCGCCGATCACGCCGCAGGAGATCGAGGCGAGCGGCTATGATTACATCGCGCTCGGCCACGTCCATCTGTTTGGCGATGTCTCACACGGGGCGACACGGGCATTTTATTGCGGAACGCCTGCGCCGCTTTATGCTGGATCGGAGGCGGGTTGGGTGGCGGAGGTTAACTGCACGCCGGGCGCGTCGGTCAAGATCGACCGCGTGATGGTTACCGACCCGTCAGCGGTATCAATCGTTGCCGCGGGGTAGTATGCGGAACGCTAAGAATCTTTCCTACTTGTAGCCGTGCAAGTCCGGCTCACCCTCGGCGGCGCGATTGCTGGTGAGCATCGGCGGCGCCGCGGTTGCAGGCTGGCTCAGAGCCGGGAAAGTCTCAGCGAGTCGCTGGCGCATCCGCTCGAAGCTCTCAGCGGTAAACGGCTTGGTCAGATAATCCAGGACGCCCTCGCGCAGGAAGGACTTCTTGACTTCGGGGAAGGCCAGGCCGCTGATTACCAGGACGGCGGCGTCGGGATTCTCGCTGCGCATGATGCGGAACAACGCGAGTGCCCCAAGACCGCCGATTTGCGGAACCGCGACGTCGAGGGTAACCAGATCGGGCGACACCGTACGAAAGAGATCGAGCGCCTGCATGGTGTTCTCGGCTTCGGCGACGACCGAACATCCGAGGCACTCGAGGTGATGGCGCAAAACGTCGCGAACGAAGACCGAGTCGTCAATGATTAGTACGCGCAAACTCATAAGCAACCTCCGCGGCCTCGTCGTAACAGCAAGTATACAGGCGAAAGCCCGATACGTTCGTCAATTACGCAATTAAGTTAAGCAACTAGCGGGCCGTCACCGGATCGCGATTTTCATAACTGGTGGCTCATTAGAGATGACGATGGCGGCGCGACTTTGTTTCACGATGAGACATGGGCAATTTTGGGAGAATTTTGGGGTCATTTTGCCCCGGATTGTTGTGGCGATCGTGGGACTTCGGGCTAAAGTCAAAGGTGCTGAAAGCAAGTTGTGGGGAGCAATATAACTCGATAGCGCATTTTCGCGTCTGGGCATGAATTCAATTGAGAGGGTGACAGCTAACTTCCAGTCAACAAAATGAAGGATGCGCGGCTCACGATCTACCCGACTGCACGCAAGGTCGAGGATCAGCTAATGCGGCTGAGCCGCGGCGGATGCGTGCTGGGGCATCATTTGATCACGCTACCCCAGGTGGTGGACGCGCTGTGGCTGGAGACGGGTGATCGGCGCGCGAGTCTGAGTCATATGGGCGAGCGGCTGGCACTGAACGAGGCTGTGGCGCGGGCGAGAGGTCGCGGCGCGGTCGGCGCGGTCGGGGCCGGGATGAGCGATCAGATGCTCGCGCTGATCCGGCGCTTGAAGAGCGCCGCCGCGATAAGTGCTCAGGATTGGCGCACGGTCATCGCGACCGTCCCAGCCGCGGCGGCTGCGCGGCTCGCCGACTTCACTGCGGTGTTTGCCGAGTATCAGGCGCTCCTCGGCGAGCGCGGACTGGCGGACCGTCACGACCGCGAGGCCGCAGCGCTCGAGCTTCTCCATCGGCTCGAGGCCAGTGGCCGGCGTCCGCAATTACTCGAAGGCGTCGGCCAGCTCCTCGTAGCGGAGATTTACGATCTAAGCCTGCTCCAGTTCATGACGATCACGGCGATGATCCGGGTCGTTGGTGATGCGGAAGTGACGATTCAGGCGGCGCCGCACAAGGTCAACGCGATCGGCTTTGCCGAGCTGACGTGGAATCGTTTTGTCGGTGAGGAATCGATCGCGAACCAGGTGCTGCCGGACTTCGTGCGGCGCGACGGCCGCAGCGGGCAGTTGGGTTTTATCCTCGAACACCTCTTCAGCGATATCTATCCGCTGGCTCCGCCAGCGGACGGCAGCGTGACGGTGATCGAAGCCGCCGACGCGCGCGAGGAAGCTGAGACCGCGGCGCGAGTGATTCGGCGCAGGCTCGAGGAGGCCGGGGGAAAAATTCCGCTGGAGCGGATCGCGATCGTCGCGCGTGACCTGACGCCGTATGACGATTACCTCGAGGCCGCGTTTCGCCGCTATCGGATCCCGTTGCGGCGCGAGCTCGGACCGCCGCTGCGCAGGACGATTCCGGCGCGCGCGATCCTGGAGATCCTGCGGCTGCCGCTCGAAGGTTTTCCACGCGAGTCGCTAATCGCGTTGTGCCACAGCGCCTTGATGCCACTGGCGGCGGCGCGTTATCGCGCGCTTCCGCGCGAGGCGGGATATATCGATCAGAGCACGCGGCCGCTGTGGGAGTGTTTTGCGCAACGGCGACGGGCGCTGGCTGACGCGCTGGCGACAGCGGAGGGAGACGACCGTGATCGTCTCGCGCGCCGGCTCGCCACGCTAGAGCGCGGCGCTGATGTATGGGCTGAGCTGCTGGAGATTCTGAATGCGCTGGCGACGCCGGCCACCGTCGCGAGTCATCTAGCGCGTCTGGTCGCGACACTGGAGCGGCTCGGATTCGATCCGGCGGCGGCCTCACTCAGCGATTCCGCGGCGCGCGCCGCGGGTCCCGTGTGGCGAGCGCTCGACGAGATTGCCGCCGCTGCGGCCCGCGTCGCGCCTGAGCGCATCCTGCCGCTGCAGGAATTTGCCGACTTGCTCGAAACCATGCTGAGCGAGACCTCGCTCGAATCGACCGACGATAACGGCGGAACGGTCCGCGCGCTCCCGATTCTTGAAGCGCGCGGCCTCGATTTCGATCTCGTGATCGTGCTGGGCCTCAACGACGGCCGCTTTCCGCAGTACCATCCCGAGAATCCGCTCGTCGCCGACGAGACCGCGCGCCTCGTCAATCGCGAGCTGGTGGCGCGGCTCAGGGATCGCTTCGGCGCCAGGATGCCCGACGCGCCCGGGCCGATCCTGCGATCACGGAGCGCGCGCAACAGTGAAGAGCCGTTCCTGTTCTTTCTCGCGCTCTCGATGCCGGCGCGGGCCGTCGTGCTCTCATTCGCGCGCGAGGATGAGCGCGGCAGGCCGCTCGAGTCCTCGCCATTTCTCGCCGAGGTCCGCGCCCGTCTCGGCGTCGAGTGCCAGGTCGAGAAACGGGCCGCCGGCATGCTCACGCCGTGGGAAGATTGCTTCACTGAGCGCGACGTCCTCAATTCCGCCGCAGCGGCAGGAGGCCTCGAGCGGCTAACGCAAAGCTGCGGTATCGCGGAGGCCCGAGTCGCCTCGATCAGACGGCGGATTCAGATCGAACACCATCGCGCAGATTATTTCGCGCGGCCGACGCGTGAGACGCTGTTGGCGCGGCGGCAACGCCTCGCGCGGAAATCCAAAGATTGGACGACTGCCGCGGCGCGAGCGGCCGACGAAGAGAAAAGTTCGCGGGCAGGCGAGTTCGATGGTCGCGTCGCGCCCGACGCGAGCCTGGCTCAGGGCCTGCTCACGACGCTGAACGGCGCGCCGCGTCCGTGGAGCGCCGGGCAATTGAGTGAGATGGCGGTGTGCGGCTTCAACTTCTTCGCGCGGCGGATCCTGCGCCTGCGCGACGCCGATGAGCTCGAACACGAACCGACGCGGCTCGAAACCGGCGACCTGGTACATCGGATTCTCGCAGATTTTTTTGCCGCACAGCCGAATTTTGCCGACCCGACGGCGGCGCGCGAGACCGCGCATGCGGTCGCGGAACGCTTCCGGCTGAGCGAAGCCGCGGCGGCGCGCGATCCGGCCTTTTTCGCGCTACGCTGGACGATTATCGACGAGATGATCGCCGAGGTCGTCGTCCATGAAATCGCGCGGCGCGGCGAGAGCGGCGAACCGGACGGACTCGACCTCGAATATCGGCTCGCCTTTCCTTTCGCGACCGGCGACGGCAGCGACTCCCCGATCATGATCGAAGGCTGGATCGACCGGCTCGAGCGCTATCTGGATCCCGGCACGGAGACGATCGCGCGGATGCGCGTGGTCGATTACAAAACCTCGCGCAACCTCAAGTCGCTCGCTGAGTTGCTCAAACCCGCCGGGTTCGCCATGACTGACATGCAGATGCCGGTCTACCTGCTCGGCGCGGCGACCCAATGGCGCGAGCGGCTGGCGCCGGACGCGACGCTCGAAGCCAGCTATATCGCGCTGCAGAACCGGACGAAGGAGAGCGCGCCGCTACAGGTCCCGCGCGAACTGCTCGCGGACGCGCCGGATGGGCTGGTCGCTGCGCGCGTGCGCGAACTAATCGCCGACGCCGTCGCCGGCCGCTTCGACGTCGATCCGCTCGAATGCAGCGAGTGGTGCCCGTACCGTCCGGTCTGCCGCTTTCAAAAACCCGCGGCGTAGCGAGGGCGGAAGCGAGCATGACCGGACGTAAGCTCCAGCTCGGCGTGCAGCAGGCCGCGGCGATCAACGCGGCCGGGAATCTGCTGATCCGGGCCGGCGCCGGCTCGGGCAAGACCGAGGTGCTGGCGCGACGGATGGTGGCGCTGCTCGCCGGGGATTCTGATGGAGGGTCGCCGCAGGCCGGCGGACTTGCGGGCCGTCCGCCGCTGGCGCCGGAGGCGATCGCGGCGATTACCTTCACGGAAAAGGCCGCCCTCGATATGTGCGCGCGGATCGCCGGCGTGCTCGAGGAACGTATCGCCGAGGCCGCCGAGAGCGCGCCGGCGCGATGCGAAGTCCTGGTGCAGGCGCGGCGCAGGCTGGCGCTCGCGCGTATCTCAACGATTCATGCGTTCTGCGCGCGAATCCTGCGTGAGAACCCGGTCGCGGCCGGACTCGATCCCGGCTTCGAGGTACTCGACGAATACGAGAGCGCGACCTTCTTTGAGCGGAGCTGCCGCGAGACGCTGGTCGCGGCGGTGCGCCGCGACGACCCCGGCGCGCGCTTTCTGATCCGCGCGCGCAGGCTGCGCGGCAGCGTCTATCGCGAAGGTGCGCTCGATCTCTTACAGCGAATCCTGACCGAAACGGGTCGGCGCGGCCGCGACGCCGCCTGGATCCTTGCGCAAGCCGAACAGAGCGTGGCGCAGCTGGCGCAATCGCCGGATCAAACCGCAAGCTGCGCGCAGGAGCTGGTCAGACTGATCGACGAATTGCTGAATTATCGAGGAAACGCCGGTGTCGCCAAGCTCGACCCCCTGCGCTACTTGTGGCCTTCCGCGCGGCCCTCAGTGCTCAAGCTTGACGGTGCAGCGGCGCCCGCGGCAATCGAAATCTTGCGCGAGGTCTGCGCCGCGCTGCCCGATGCGCGTGGAAAGACGGGCGCCGCCGTACAGCAGATTCGCAATCTGGTCGCGGCCAGTGCTACCGGCTTCGGCCTCGAGGGCGATCTGATCGCCGGGTGGGGCGAGCGGCGCGCGGTTGGGCCGACGCGTGAGGTGGCGCAACTACTGCTCCGCGCACAACGCGACTTCGATGAAGCCAAGCGCCGCGAGCGCGCCGTCACCTTCGACGATCTGCTGATCGCGGTGCGCGATCTACTGCGCGATCAGCCGGCCGTCGCGAACCGTTACCGAATTGAACTGCGCGCGATCCTGGTCGACGAGTACCAGGACACTAACGCCGTGCAGGACGAGATCATTGCACTGCTCACGGAGCCGCGGCCGAGCGCTGCGCCGCCAGCCGAACTGTTTATCGTCGGCGACGAAAAACAATCGATCTACCGCTTTCGCGGCGCCGACGTGCGCGTCTTCCGGCGCGCGCGCGCCTCCGCGCCCATGCCGTTACCGCTGGCTGAAAATCGGCGCTCGACGCCCAATATCCTGAATTTCGTCAACGGCCTGGGCGCCTCGGCGATGGCCGCCGACGATGCCGCGTCCGCGGCCGCCTATCGCGTGGTTTGGGAGGCGGCGCACGCCCTCACGCCGGCGCGCAGCACGATATTTGATTACCCGGTCGAGATTATCCCGGCTCCAACAGATGCCGACACGCTTGGCGGCGGAGTCGCCGCGGGCAAACTGAATGCGGTCGAGAAGCGCGAGCTCGAAGCACGCGCAATCGCCAACCGGATACGCGCGATCGTCGCCGCGGGCGAGCCGACAATCGCAGCGCATGGCGGACCGCAACCAGCGGCTTATCGGGATATCGCGGTGCTCTTTCGCGCCTTCGCGGATATCGCGATCTACGAGCAGGCCTTCATCGCCGCCGCCATCCCCTGCTACACGGTCAAGGGCCGCGGGTTCTATGGGCGGCGCGAGGTGATCGATCTCGTCGAACTGCTGGCGGCGGTGGACGATCCACGCGATTCGCTGGCGCTCGCGGCGACCCTGCGCTCACCGTTTTTCGCCCTCTCCGACAATACGTTGCTTGAGATGGGCCTGCGGCTGCATGAGACCGCAGGGAGCGGCGGCCCGGCCTCGCTGGCCGACCTGCTTGCCGGGCCAGGCGTTGACTTCGGCCGGCTGGCCACCGGACGTGAGGAGGCCGAGCAGGCCTGGCGGGTGCTCGATGAACTGCGGCGCCTGCGCGGCCGCGCGCCGCTGCTCGAGATCGTCGAGCGCGCGCTCGAACTGACTGATTATGAAAGCGTGATGGCCGGGCTGCCGCAGGGAGCCCAGCGGGTCGCCAACCTGCGCAAGCTGATTGATCTGGCCCGCCGCTTCGACGCGCTGCATTTTTTTTCATTTCACGATTTCGTCGTTTATCTGCGCCGTCTGCTCGAGGAGGAACCCTACGAGCCGCAGGCGCAGATTCTCGGCGAGAGCGAGAACGTGATCCGGCTGATGACGGTACATCAGGCGAAGGGGCTGGAGTTTCCGATCGTGATCCTGGCCGACGCCGGGCGCGGCCCCAACCACGAGACTCGCACCGTGCTGCTCGACCCCGAAGGCGGTTTGCTTCTGCGCGCGACTACGGGCAGCGGCGGCGATGAGATCCCGAACGCCGCGCTCGACCGCTACCGCGAGCGCCTGGCGGACGAGGAGGCGGCGGAATCGGTGCGGATTCTTTATGTCGCGCTGACCCGCGCCCGCGACCGGCTGATCGTCAGCGAAGGCGCCAATACGACGGGTTGGTCGAAGCTCCTGCGCAAGTTCGTCGGGGAGGAGCGCTTCGCGGAGTTCGCGCGAGCGGGTTCTGCGACTCTCGATATCGAGCATCCGGCGGCGACGATCGTGTTGCGTCGCGCTGATTTGAGCTTCGCGGACGGCGCGCCGGCGAGCAGCGTCGCGGAGTCAGAGGAACCACTTCCGATCATGCGCGACCGGCTCACGGCGCGCGTCGCCGCGCAGGATGCCATGATCGTGAGTCCGACGGCGCTCGCGGATTTCGAGCGCTGCCCGCGACAATACTGGCTGCGTCACGGCCTCGGACTGCCGGAGCCGGCGCAACCAGGATCCGGCGGCGGCGCGACAGCGATGGGCGCGGTGACCCATCAGGTGCTCGAGCGGCTGGAATTCGGCCGTAATCGCACTAACACCGATAGGGTCATTATCGAACTGGTCGAGAGCCGGGGGGGCGCGGCGGGGCTCGATTCCGCTCAGCGCGCGGCGATCGTGCGCGACCTCTCGCGTTACATGGCGACGGTCTCCGATCGCGAGACGATCGTCGGCCGCGAGCTCCCTTTTATGCTGGATGCGGCGCCCGGGCTGTTCGTGCGCGGGCAAATCGATCTCTTGCTGCTGGATGGCTCGACGATCGTGGTGCGCGACTATAAGTACTCGCGCGGCGCCGAGGCCGCGCGGTATGCGGTGCAACTCGAGTGCTACGCGCTGGCGGCGGCGACGGCGATGCCCGGACACGCGATCGCGGCGGAGCTCGTCGCGCTGCGCGACGGCCCGCAGACCGTCGCGGCGAGCCTGCCTACGCTCCAGCAGATTCGGGTGCGGCTGGCCGCTTTGGCCCAACAGCTCCAGCGCGCCAGGCGGGAGCGCGAATATCCGAAAAAGCCGCCGCATGCCGGCGCCTGCCGTGAGCTCGGATGTGCCTACGTGCGCCGCTGCTGGCCGGGGGCGGACCCGCGGAACGGAGTGGAGCGAGCACCGGGGCGGCGGAGTCTTGTCTTTGACTAAGCCTCGCTGACTCGGCCACCCACACGCGGTATGGTCAAAGATTGACATGTACCGCGCGCCGATAAAGCCTGTTCATACGCAAGGCTAACAAGCTTGAGGGGGTAGTTGTTCGATGAAACGCGCGACGATCGCGATAGGATGTGCGCTGGCGCTGCTACTCACCTTGCGGCTGCCGAGCTTCGCACAGCCCGCCGATACGAATCCAGGTACGGGCAGCGACCAGCCGCCGGCGGCGGGGCAGCTCCAGTCATCGGGCAGCGATGCGGATCAGCCCGATGCGGAACAGACACCGTCAGACGATGGCGCCCAAGCCGACAATCCGAACGCCGACATGAACTCCGACAGTGATCAGAACGATCAAGGCGACTCCGATTCCAACGACGATCAGAACTCCGATAGCGACTCGGATTCGCAATAGAACGGAACGTATCTGGTTGGCGTGACCGCGAGCGCACAACCGATGAAACCGTGAACCAGTGAAAGAGTCAAATTCATGACGGCCGCGCGGGTTCGAGTCGAGCAGCTCAGCACGCGCGAGGGCTTCGAGCGCTTCGCGAAACTACCCTACGAGATTTACGCCGGGCGCGACGCCTGGTGGCCGCCGGACGTGCAGAACGAAGTGGACCTGCTAGCGGGCCGTGCGCTGATCACGGCCCATCTGGATCTGCAGCCGCTGGGCGCCTGGCGCGACGGCAAGCTGGTCGCGCGCGTCAGCGCCGTCGTCAACCATCGCTACAACGAGCACTGGCGCTAAAAGCTCGGACAACTGATCCATTTCGAAGCGTTGCCCAACGAGGATCAGGCGGTTGCCGCGATGCTCGAGGAGGCGCTCACCTGGCTGGCGCGGCGCGGGATGGCGGGGGCGCGCAGCGGCTTCGCCGCCTTCCTGGATTACCCTTACGCGATTGACGGCTACGGGGAACTCTCCTCGTTTTTGCTGCGCGGTAATCCGGAGTTTTACCATCGCTACTTCAAGAACTCGCGCTTCTTCACAGAGAAGGGGCAGGTGGATTACACGGCAAGCCTGACACCAGAACTGCTCGAACGTTACAGCGCTCTCGAAGCCGCAGCCGGTCGCGCTGGGGTCCGGCTGAAAAGCTGGCGCGAGTATGGGTTCCTATCTGCGATCGACGCCTGGACGGACGTGATCAACGCCGCGTTCGATCGCCATTGGGGCTGGAATCCAATCACGCGAGAAGAGGTTCGTCCGATGCTGATGCCGATGCAGGGAATGCTGGTCGCAGAGCTCTCGATTATCGCCGAGCTGGATGGCGCTCCGGTGGGCGCGGTCTTCGCGGTACCCGACTTCACCGCACTGCTTGCGCAGGTCCGGCCCGGAGTCAAACTGCGGCCGGAGCGCGGCGGCGGCACGCGCGGCGCGCTCATCAATGTCGGAGTGCTGCCGCAGGCGCGGTCGCGCGGGATCGCTGCGGCAATGGCGGCGCGCTCATTCCTCGCGATGGCGCGTAACCGGATGAAATTCGCCGGCTATACCTTGGTGCTCGATGATAATTGGCCCTCGCGCCGGACCGCGGAGAATCTCGGCGCGCAGGTCACCGGGAATTTCGTCACCTACCGCCGCGCCCTCTAGCGACCGCGCCCCGCCGGATAAAATTTCGCTAGCCAAATCCGGCGAAAGCCGCTCGCGTCCGGGCTCGTCACGATTTACGCGTGAGGCGCGAGACTCGCTCACGCTGCGCTGCGCCACGAGCGTGAGCGGGCGGAGAGCAGCGCTGGGCGCTAGCGCTGCGGAATCTGTCAGTGCCGGACAGCGATTCGCGGCAAAAGCGGCATACTGCTTATGGCTTTGAGAGGTGCGCAAGGGCCGGCCACGGTTGTCGAGCACGGCGACGCGTCTGCCCAAGACGACGTAGCTCTCCTCGCAACGGCGGCAGTAGTAGAGCCGGGCGCTCGGCGGAAACCCGGAGGTCGGTTGGGTTGGCCCGATTGTGAACTCGTGCCGAACTTCGAGTCGATCCAGCGAGGCGCTTTTCCAGAACTTCATCCGAAAGAGCTTGCGCAAACTCGATGCCACTTCGAGGTGACTGAACGCGAGGCAAAACGGGCCGAAAGCCTAGTGAAAATGATCTCGTCGTCGAGCGACTGGATGACCGCCCCAACGCAAAACACACGGTTGCATTGCATTCTGAAATGAGCGCACTGCCGCTGATGAGGGGTCCGGTGCGGTTGGCGCGGCGTCATGACTGATTCGGCTCGTCGCATCGCGATTGACACGCCGCGATGAATCGCGGGAAATTGACTCGACCGGCTGACCTCAAGTTCATTGCAAGGAGACCTACGGCTAATGCGCCTACTGCACACGATGATTCGCGTCAACGATCTCGACGAGACGCTCAAGTTTTACTGCGACGGCCTCGGCATGAAGCTGCTGCGCAAGAAGGACTTCGCCAACGGCGAATTCACGTTGGCCTTTATCGGTTACAACGAAGAGCGCGAGGGCGCGGTGATCGAACTCACCCACAACTGGGGCAAGAAGGGTTACGATCAGGGAACCGCGTTCGGCCATCTGGCGATCAGCGTCGATGACATCTACGCGAAGTGCGCCGATCTGAAGCAACGCGGAGTCAACGTCGTGCGCGAGCCCGGCCCGATGAAGTTCGGCGGCCCGGAGATCGCCTTTGTCGAGGATCCCAACGGCTACAAGATCGAACTGGTGCAGCAAAAAGACAGCGACGCCCTCAAGTTTGAGTGAGACAAAGATGAAAGCAGCAGCATTCAAGAAGCAGAATGAAATGACGGTGATCGACGCGCCGAAACCGAGCGCGGGCGCGGGGGAAGTCGTGCTCAAGGTTCACAACTGCGGGATCTGCGGCTCGGATCTGCACGCCTGTCAGTACGGCTTCGGGATGCCGGCGAATTCGATTATGGGCCACGAGTTCTGCGGCGAAATTCATGAGATTGGCGCGGGCGTGCGCGGCTTCGAGCTGGGCCAGCGCGTCGCCGGGCTGCCGTTCGTGATGTGCGGGGAATGCGATCGCTGCAAGCGCGGGATGGAGATTCATTGCCTCAAGCTCAAGGGCCTCGGTCTCGGCCAACTCCCCGGCGCCTATGCCGAGTTCGTCGCATGCGCGACCACGAGCCTGTTCAAGCTCCCCGACAACGTGACCTCGCGCGACGGCGCGCTGGTCGAGCCGCTGGCGGTCGGCTTGCATGCGGTCAAGCGTTCGGGCGTCAAGCCGGGCGAGATTGCGATCATCATGGGCGCCGGCCCGATCGGACTCGCGACGCTGACCTGGGCGAAAGGCAAGGGTGCCACGGTTGTGGTCTCCGAGATCGCGGAGGGGCGCGCCGAGCTGGCGCGCAAACTCGGCGCCGATGTCGTGCTCAATCCCAAAGTAAAGGATCCGGCCGAGCAGGTGCGCGAGATGACGGGACGCACCCCCGATTTGATTTTCGAGTGTATCGGCGTGAAGGGGACGCTCGACAATGCGATCAACATGATCGGACCGCGTGGCCAGATCGTGGTGGTCGGCGTCTGCATGGAGCCCGATCAGATTCAGCCCGTGCAGTGCATTTTCAAAGAGGTCAGCGTCAACTTTGTGCTGGGCTACGATCCGGCCGATTTCGATGAGACCATCAAGGCGCTGGCCGGCGGCAGGATCAAACCGCAGCCGATGGTTACCGACATCATCGCGGTCGATCAGGTGCCCGAGATGTTCCGCACCCTGAAGCAACCCGGCGCGCACGCCAAGGTCCTGGTCGAGTTCCCGCACTAGCCCGAAGTTAATTCAGGCAACCGTCAAGCGTCGAGAGGGTTCATCACCAGGCCGGTGAGCAGCTTGGGGAAGAAATAGGTCGATTTTTCGGGCATTGTCGCGCCGGCGGCCGCCACGCGCGCGACGTCGTCGACCATCGGCGGATTCATCAGAAAGGCGCCGTCAGCGGCGCCCGTCGCGACTTTAGCGAGCGCGGCGTGAGCGTCGATCGTGTATTCGAGACTGCCTCCTGCGCGAACTTCCTCAGCGGTGATCCCGAAAATTCGATCGAACACGAGCGCGTGCAGGATCGAGACTTCCAGTTCGCGCACTGCGGGCGGCGCGGCGGGCATCGTGTGGGCGAGGATCGTCGAATCGCGCAGCGTCAGAATTTTGAACTGAGGATCGCCCTTGAGCGCGACGCCCAGAGCGCCGCGTCCCAGTGAAGTCAGCGCAGCGCGGAAAGTGCCTGGGTCGGCGAACTCCTCGATGGCGAAATGGTCGCCGCTGCGCGCCGCGAACCGCATCGATGCGTCGGCGGGGAGCTGCCGCACGACGCGATGAGTCGGCAGAATCACCAAACCCGGATCGTCAAAGGCGACCAGCGTCATCATCACGTAGTCGAAGGGCTGCGCCGATTTCTCGCTGCCTGCCTCTATGCGCCGGCGGCGGTATTCTAGGGCGGTCTCGTAGCGATGGTGTCCGTCGGCGATCAACATTTGTGCGTCTGCGAGCGCATGCTGCACGATTGCAATCTCTTCGGGCGTGGTGATCGCCCTTATTTCATTGACGATTCCAGCCTCGTCAGTGGCGGCGATCGTGATCTCGCGGCGCGCGATTTCGCTGAGCAGCTTTTCTAAAGCGGCGTTATCAGAAGAATATAGTGCAAAAATCGAGCTGATGTTCGTGCGAGTCGCTTCGAGCAGCTTGAGCCGGTCCTCTTTGGCCTTGGGAAAGGTGCGCTCGTGCGGCAGGATTCGTCCACTGCCGAACGCCTCCAGGCGGACCCGCGCGATCAGCCCCCGGCGCTCGAGCTTCCGGCCGTCATGCGCGAAGCGTTGCGCGTAAAGATAAATGGCCGGACGGGAAGCGCGGGTCACTACGCCGCTGGCGCGCCATTCGGCCAGGGTCGCGGCTGCCGCGGCGTAGGGGTCAGCTTCGCGGTTCAGCTCCAGTCGAATGACGTTGTACGGACTGCGCGCGTAGAGCTCGTTCTGTCGGGCGGCGTCGATCAAATCGTAGGGTGGGGCGACGACCTGATCCCATGAGCCGACCTGAGTAGGGTCGAACGCGAGCGCCGCGAACGGCTCGATCCGATGAGTCAGACTCAACGCGGCGCTCCTGTGGCCGTCAGCGCCTCGGCGATCACGGGTTCAGCGATCGCGCCGGGCCGGACGATACGATAGTTGTTGTGAACAAATTCGATCACGGTTGAGGGTGCGCCTCCGGACAGGATTCCATCTTCAAGTATCACTTTAATTTTATCGGCGAAGACGGCGCGAAGCTGATCGGGCGCGCTAATCGGAGGCTGTCCGGCCAGATTCGCGCTGGTTGCGGTGATTGGCCGTCCCAATCCTGCCGCCAGTGCTCGCGCGAGTGGATGCGACGACACACGCACGCCGACGCCGCCGGCGCCAACCAGGGCCGGATGCAATCCGGGGCGCGCGGGCAAGACCAGCGTGAGTGGTCCCGGCCAGAACGCCGCAGCCAGACGGCGCGCGTCGAGCGGAATCTCGCGCGCCAGCGCAAAGGCTGACTCAGAATCGGCGGCGATCAGTGCAATTGGCTTATCGGGATCACGGCCCTTGAGGGACAGGAGCGCCTCCATCGACGCGGAAGATTCCGGATCTGCGGCCAGACCATAGAAGGTCTCGGTGGGATAGACCACCAACTCTCCCGCCCGCAAGGCCGCGATCGCCGCTTCCAGATTCCGATTCAATCGCTGCTCACCCATCTGTTACCTGAGCGCGCGATAAGCGATGTCGCGGCGAAAATGCTTGCCCTCGAACTCGATCAAGTCCGCGGCCTGATAAACGGTTGCAACCGCTTGCGCAAGGGTTTCTGCGAGCGCGGTTACGACCATCACGCGGCCACCGGCGGTGACCAGGCGGCCGTCGCGAATCGAGGTGCCGGCATGGAAGACCTTCACGCGGGTCTTCTTCAGCGCCCATTGAGTCTTGAGCGCGGAGGGCTCGCCGCCGTCGAGGCGGGCTAAGCCGTCAATCGGCAACTGGGTGCGATATTCGCCCGGATAGCCGCCGGCGCTGAGCACGAGCGCGACGGCCACGCGCGGCGACAGCCTGACGACCGCCTCGTGCGCGCGCCCCTGCGCGATTGCCAACAGAGTGGCGGCGAGGTCGCCGTCGAAACGCATCATCAAGGCTTCGCATTCCGGATCGCCGAAGCGGACGTTGAATTCGAGGACGTTGATTTTGTCGCGCATAGTATTTTCGTCGCGAGCGACCATCAGGCCTGCAAACAGGACGCCGCTGAAGGGCGTCCCGCGGCGCGCCATTTCACGCAGGGTAGGGCGTATGACCTCGGCCATCACGCGGCTCTCGAAAGCGCGGTCGAAACGAGGGATCGGCGAGTAGGCGCCCATCCCGCCCGTATTGGGGCCGAGATCGCCGTCGTAAACCGTCTTGTGATCCTGCACGCAGCCGAGAGCAACGGCGTCGTGCCCGTGGCAGAGCGCGAAGAAGGAGACCTCCTCGCCCGCGAGCCGCTCCTCGATTACGACGCGGCTGCCGGCGGCGCCGAAACGCCGCTGCTCGAGCGCTTCTATGAACGCCGCGCGCGCTTCGGTCGCGTCCGCGCAAACGGTGACGCCTTTGCCGAGCGCCAGACCGTCTGCTTTGACCACAAGGGGCCCGGGATGATCTTCGATGTAAGCGAAAGCGTGATCGCGATCGGCAAAAGCCTCGCCGGCGGCGGTGCGCACGCCCGCCGCGAGCATCACGGATTTGGCGAAAGCCTTGCTGGCTTCTAGCTGCGCCGCCGCGCGCGAGGGTCCTAAGATGGTGAGGCCGCGCTCGTGGAACGCGTCGACGATGCCGTCCGCCAGCGGATCCTCCGGTCCGACGATCGTGAGATCGATTTTTTCCTTGAGCGCAAAAGCGGCAAGCGCGCCCGTGTCGGTCGGTGGGATCTCAACCGGCTTGGCCAACTGCTCAATGCCCGGATTTCCGCTCGTGCAGAAAAGTCCCCAGACCGTCGGACTCTGATTGAGCCTCCAGCAGAGCGCATGCTCGCGCCCGCCCTTGCCGATCACCAGAACTTTCATCGATGCGCATTATACACGCAGAGCAGGTGCGGCCGGAGCGATCAGGCAGGGGAGGGTGGTCGGCTCATCACGAAGCAGCCCGGGCTCGTGAGGCGAGCCCGGGCCGCAATTTCGTGAATTTCGGCTGGGTTAAGCGGCGCGGCGCGGACGCGCGACATCGCGCGCCATAACTTTGTCAGCTACCGGCGCGAAGATTCTCGCGTTGGCAGCCTTCAAATCGATCGCGTCGCTCATAATCATATCGGGGGTGCCGCCGCGCGAACGCAGATCTTTGAGCGTTGCTTCAAGATCGTCGGTCTCAATCTCGTAGAGCGCCAGATACTTGTGTGATTGATCAACTTTTCCGCCTTGGGTATCTGCGAGGCGGAAACGCTGCGCACAGACAAAACCGGGGACGTTGAGCACGTCGGGGATGTGCTGCTCGTTGTACCAGCGGTTAAACTCGGTCTCCTTGCCTTCGGTGGCGTTGGTCAAGACGACGAAGGTGTACTTTGCCATGATATCCTCCTGAGATTCGCGCTGAGATTTTGCGGCGCCATCGACGGCTGCCGCAGTACGGATGCTAGTCGGATCGCGCGCCCACTGTCCAATCGTTCAACTATTCGTCAGACCACTTGAGCATCGCGCAGCGCGCCGATCTCCTCCCACGAATAGCCGAGCTCGAGCAGGATTTCCTCGGTATGCTGCCCGTGCTCCGGCGCCGGCTGAGCCTCGTGCGTGACCTCGCCGTTGAGCGTCACGGGACATCCGGTCACCGTGATTTTGCCGGCGACCGGATGCTCGAGATCGAGCAGATAGCCGTTGATGCGCGCCTGTTCGCTCGCGAGCACCTGTTGATAGTTCGCGACCTCGGTCACGAGGATATCCGCGTCGGTCAGCTCCTTGAGCCATTCAGCGGTGGATTTTCGGGGGAAAATGCCGTCGAGCACTTTCTCGATTTTCGCGCCGTGGAAATTGCGCGTGACGTTGTCGCATTCGGAATCGTTGAGCAACTCCTCGATTCCCATGATCCGGCAGAAGCGCGGCCAGCGCTGATCGTCGACCCCGGCAATGCACAGATGACCGTCACTGGTGCGAAAGGCGCCCCAGATGCCGTGCAGAAATGGATGGCAGCGGCCGGCGCGCTGCGGTTCCTCGCCGGTCATCGACGCGTAGTTCAGTTCGAAGCCTTGCGCGGCGATCATCGTGCCGTAAATGGAAGCATCAATCCGCTGTCCCTGACCAGTGCGTTCGCGCGCGAAGAGCGCAGCGAGGATGCCGCCCGCCAGCGTCAGCGCGCCGGCCTGATCCGCGATCGCGGCGCCCGCGGGCAAGGGGTTGTCGTCCGGCATGCCGGTCTTGGACATCAGGCCGCTGGCCGCCTGCGCCAGCGTGTCGCGGCTCGGGCGCTTCGCCCACGGGCCCTGCGGACCCCACGAACTCGCCTGCGCAAAGATGATGCGCGGGTTCACCGTAAGTAGCTCTTCATAACCGAGTCCCAGCCGTTCGAGCACGCCGGGCCGGTAATTGGTCATCAGGACGTCGTGCGTCTTCACCATCCGGCGCACAATTGCGATCGCCTCGGGCTTTTTGAGATCGGCAGTGATGCTGCGCTTGCCGCGATTCATCGCGGTGAAGTAGTGCGAGACATTCGCATTTTTAACGTTCGGCCCGCCGATTAGCTGCGCCAGCAGCCAGCGGCTCAGATCGCCGATCTCGCGATTTTCGACCTTGGTCACCTCGGCGCCGAGGTCGGCGAGAAACAGCCCGGCGAAGGGTCCCTGAATCTCCTGCGCGATCTCGATAATCCTGACGCCCTCGAGCGGCTTGCTCATCTTCCCGGCCTCCGCGTCCCGATAATCTCATCAAAGCGCGTCGAGCATAACACCAGCCGCTCGCAGGGCAAGGCGCGTGGCGCGATTAATGCGCGGTCATCGCTTTGTGCGGATCGTTTCTGCCCATCAGCAAGACCAGCGGCAACATGCAGAGGCAGGCGACGGCGAGGAGCCAGAAAGTATCGATATAAGCCTGCGCCGCGGCCTGTTGCTGCACCATTCCGTAGATGCGGCCGAGCGATTGGTGCAGCGCATCGGGTTGACTGAAACCGGAGTGCGAGAGATTCGTGCTCAGGCCGTCACGCATGCTACGGAACTGGCCGTCGTAGTTGGTGATGTGGCGCGCCAGCGTGTCCTGATGGATCTGGCTGCGACGCGCCACCAGCGTCGCACACATCGAGATGCCGACGCTGCCGCCGATATTGCGGAAGAGATTCGCGAGACTCGAGATCTGATTGCTGTTTTCGCCGGTGGCCGAGGCGAAGGCTGCAGTGTTGATCGGGATGAAGAGAAAAGCGAGGCCGACCGATTGATAAATGCGATACATCATGGCGGTGCGAAAATCGATTTTCAGATCAAGCCCGCACATGTGAAACAGCGCCAGCGCGGAAATTGCAAAGCCGATTCCGGCGAGCCAGCGCGCCTCGAACCTGCCGATCAGCGTCCCGACCACCGGCATCAGGACGAGGATCGCCAGCGCGCCGGGCGATAATACAAAGCCTGAGAGTTGAGCGGTATAGCCGAGCAATTCCTGCAGGAAGAGCGGCAGCAGCGTCGTCGAGCCGTAGAGCACCACGCCGAGCACGAACATCATCAGTGCGGCGATGGCGAATGAACGGCTGCGGAAGAGCTTGAGATCAAGAATGGGATGCTGCTGACGCCACTCCCAGAGCACGAAGATGAGCAGCGCGGCGACGGCGATGACGCTCAGGATCGCAATGAAATGCGATTGAAACCAATCGTCCTCCTGGCCCTTGTCGAGCACGACCTGCAGGCAGCCGAGGCCGAGCGCGATCAGGCCCAGCCCGATGTAATCGACGCTCTGTTTGCGCGCCGCGGCCTGGCTCGCAGCGTTCATGTAGGGCGGATCATCGACCATGCGGTAGGTCAGCAGAAGCGATATTAGGCCCACCGGCACATTGATGAAGAAAATCCAGCGCCAACTGAAATTGTCGGTGATGAAGCCGCCCAGCGTCGGCCCGATCGCCGGCGCCAGCACGACCGCCATCCCATAAACCGCGAACGCCATCCCGAACTTTTCGGGCGGGAAGGTATCGGAGAGGATTGCCTGCTCGCTCGGCTGCAGACCACCGCCGCCCGCGCCCTGCATCACGCGCGCGCAAATCAGCACCGTCAGGCTGGGCGCGATCCCACATAGAAACGAGCTTGCCGTGAACAGCGCCACGCAAGTCATGTAGAAGCGCTTGCGCCCGACCCGACCGGTAATCCACGCGCTGATCGGCAGCACGATCGCATTGGCGACCAGGTAGGCGGTTAGAATCCAGGTGCTCTCGTCAACGCTCGACGAGAGGCCGCCGGCGATATGCGGCAGCGAGACGTTGGCGATACTGGTGTCGAGGATCTCCATGAAGGTCGCCATCGTGACCGTCAGCGCGATCGCCCACGGATTATGCCGCGGCTTTACCCGCACCGGCGCGATCGCTCGCGGCGCGGCGCTCATCGCAGCCAGACGGTGGGCTCGACCGAAAGTCCGGGACGGAGCGCATGGTCGCCGTCCTGGCCCGGCCGGAAGCGGATGCGAATCGGCAGGCGCTGCACTACTTTGACGTAGTTGCCGGTGGCATTTTCCGGCGGGATCAGGCTGTACATTTCACCGCTGGCCCCGGCCATCCCCTCGACGTAGCCGTCATAATCGCGCCCGAGTTCATCGACATGAATAGAGACGCGCTGGCCCGCGTGCATGCGACGGACCTGCGTTTCCTTGAAATTGGCAGTGACCCAGATGTCATCGAGTCCCACGACCGCCATCATCTGCTCGCCCGGCTGCACGCGCTGCCCGACCTCGACGGTTTTTTTGCCGATTACGCCGTTTATCGGCGCCACGATTTTTGTATAACTCAGATTCAGCAAGGCCTGATCGAGCGCGGCCTGCGCCGCCTGCACTGCAGCCTCGCGGGCGGCGATGACCTTGGCGGTTGAGTCGGCCGACGCGCGGTCGGACTCGACCGTGGCTGCGGCAACGCGGTCGAGGCGGATTTTTTCCTCGTAGTCGTCCCGCGCGACGACTCCCTGCTTGAGCAAATCGGTATAGCGCGCAGCGTCGCGAGTGGCTTTCACGGCCGTTGCCGCGGATTCATGTGACTTGTCGAGCGCCGCCCGATAGTCGGCGCGCGCGCCGCTGACCTGCGCCTCGGCCAGCGCGAGGTTGGCGCGGGCGTTTTCGACGGCCACCTGTTGATCGCGCGGATCGACCGCGGCTAACCACTGTCCGGCTTTGACGCTCTCGGTCTCCTGCACATAGATCTGCGCGATCGTGCCGTCGATCCGCGCCGAGATCGGCGCGATATGGCCGTCGATTTCCGCATCGTCGGTCGCTTCGTACGAATGCAGATAGTTCCAAAGCGGCACGCCGGCGACGGCCAGCCCGGCAAGAATCGTAATCGCGATAAGAATCTTTACGAGCGTGCGCGCGCTAACCAGGCTCGGCGTGGAGGTCGCCACCGCTGCCGGTGACAGATGTGATTCACCACCTGCTGCGGGACTATCCATGGCTTCATCCCCCTTGCGTCACGATACGATCGACGTGGTTGCGGATCATCGATTGAATCTGTTTGAGATGATCACTGGAGAACTCCTTCCAGCCCAAGCGCCGCAGCGCCGAGTTCCGGCCCGTGCGAAAAACCAGGATTTGTCCGAAAATCGCGATCGCGCTCAGAGCAAGCGTGTGCTCGTTCTTCGGTGGCTTGAGCAGCGCGCTCAACAGGCCCGCGAGGACGTCGCCAAGCCGCCGCATGAAGCCCTCATAAAGTATGTCGAACGCGGCGCCGGGCGCGAGTTGTTCCCGCATGATGAAGGCGCACCAGTTATCCGCCTCCCGCCAGCCGACCAGAACCGTGACGAGCGCATCGAGGTAGCGATGCAGCAGACCCAGCGCTTCTTCGCGCGGCAGCCGCGGATTCTGCAAGGCCTGCTCGATCTCGTCGAGCAACGAGGCCATCTGCGCCGCCATCCGATCGACGATGTGTTGGGCAGCTGCGCGGTAAAGCCCTTCCTTGCTGCGGAAGTGGTAGGGAATTGCCGCCAGATTGGCGCCGGCGCGATCGGCCAACGTCCGTGTACTCGCGCCGTCGAAGCCGTATTCGCCAAAGACCGCCAGCGCGGCGTCGATCAGCCGCTGACGCGTGACCTGCCCGCGCTCCTGAACCTGCCCGCGCTCCTGAACCTGCTCCGCTGCTGCACGCATTCGTATCCGGACTCCATTGCTCATCAGCAAATTAAGCCATACGATTATAAAAGTCAATCGATTGAATGAAATCCAGTTTAACAATTTGACAAGCTTTCGGCGCAACCGGTGATTAAGCTGCGCGCATGGAACCGAGCATCTATGAGTTTCCCACGATCTTCCGGCGGGTGCACATGGAGCGCCCGGGGGATATCGAGGACGAGGTGAGCTTTCTCAAAAAAGTCTGGCAGCGACACTACAAGCGTCCGGTGCGACGCGTCCTCGATATTGCCTGCGGGGACTCGCCGCATGGGCAGATTTTGGCCGGTGACAAAATCAGCGTCGTCGGAATCGATCGCTCAGCGACTATGATCGCGGCGGGACGGGCGCGCTCCGGCGGCGTCGAGCGAGTACGCTTCTATCGGCGGCCGATCGTGAAATTCAGTCTGCCCGAACCACTCTTTGACGCGGCGTTTTTCATGTCTGAAACTTTTCCGGTGCTGCACGGCAACCAAGACTTAATGTATCACTTTAAGTCGGTGGCTAAATGCCTGCGGCCACGCGGATTGTATTGCATCGATATCGATCGCCATCACGGCGTCGAGCTCACCGCGCGCCGCAGGCCATGGCGGCGGCGCAAAGTGAGGGTAGGGGGGGTCGCCGTCGAGGTGCGGGAATTCTATCAGCCAATCGTCTGGCCTGACACGATGCAATCGATCTACGAGCTGGAATGCACGATCCATTTTCCTGAGCGTACGGTCGTCACGCGCGACGTCATCCCGGTGCGCTACACCACGCCGCCGCTGATGGAGCTCGCGGCCCGCGCCTCAGGCTGCTTCGAGATGATCGCGGCTTACGCCGATCTCTCTTTTGAGACTCCGCTCACAGAGTGTCACGGCCGCTGGCTAGCAGTGCTCAGAAGATCTAATGCCGGATAAAAGGCCTCGATGCGGATTTCGACCTAGGCCGCGAATCTGCGCGGGTCGAGCACCTCGCATTCGAGCCTTACGCCCGCCCGACTTCGCTAGTTTGGCTATCAGGAGCTTCGCGCGCAGGCGCTGCAACCTACGCGGGCGGGTTGTTCTGGGAGCCAACCACGGGTCATTCTGATAGGAAGAAGGTAATAGGCGCGACGGCTGGTCGACCCTGACGGCCTCGCGTTCAGCTTCTCTCGAATAGCTTGCCGATCCAAGACCGCGTGGCCAGTTCGAGCTCACCTTCGAAGGCTAGCGTGCGTCCATCGGACTGCCGGACCTCAGGTACCTGTGTGCGCCAGCGGTGCTTGCCGATACTCTCGTAGCTGCCGACGCCGTTACTGGCGACCTGCTCACCATTGTCCAAGTAGGCGATGCCACACCAACTATAGGTTCCACTCTTGCCGCCGCCCACGACGAAGGTTGCAGTTCCCAAGACCGTGCCCATTCCTGTTACCGACCCTTCGGTATTGGCTTGCAGAATAGTGCTACCATGCGGGCCAATACTGAACGTGATCGTGTTGAACTTGGCCGAATATTCTCCTACGAGCTTCCCGGTCGCCATATGAAAGACCTCCTGGAGAAAGATTCACCGATTTCAACTCATCTTTAGACCAAACGGCTTCGCTCAGCAAGCTTTAGCTCCCTTTGGTCCGCGGTGTTCGCCCACCCGTTATCATCGCTGATGCTGTTCAACCACGAAGCCGACTGCCTGCCAGCAGTCGAAAAATTGGAGACCGGCTAAGGGTTTTGGATTGGGCGCGAGATAGCGCCGGTCTCGGCTGCGCGGTTTGGCACTAGAGCCGGTTCGTAGGTCGCGACGCAGGGCGCGCCGGGGGCGAAAAAATGCTCGATGCGATCGTGTTCCCGCGCCAGGAAGATCAGGCTCGACGAGCGCGTGCCGTAATCGCCCAGATGCATACAGAGCGAGTTGGGACGGCCAGAGCGCGGGTCCAACTGGGTCGAATGATCGGCCAGCAGCGCGCTCAAAGCGGCGCGATTACCCAGCGGATCGCCGGCGAAATCTTCGCGCCGCGCCAGCTCGGCGAAACGGCCGTGCGAGCGGCTGATGCGCGGACACTCGAAATCGTCGATGTCGATGTTGGTCAAAAGATGGAAGCCCGGGGTGAGCTTGATCAACGTAATCTGGGCGAAGCGGTTGTAGGCGACAAAAGCCTCGTCGCGCCCGGCGATCAATAGATTGAAAGGGTTGTAATCGCCGCCGCGCTGACTGGCCGCGAAATCCGCCGCGGCCCTGACGGACTCGTGGCGCAACGCGTCCAGACAGAGCATCCCGCGCGAGCGCAGCCTCGGATCGTTCTCGGCCTCGCCATTGCGGCGATTAAGCAGCCCGGCGAGAATTCCGTGCTCATTGATGCCCAGCCACGTGCCGCTCGCCCGCAGGTCTTTACCGCCGACCACTAAGGGCTGCTGGGAAAGGATGGTTGGCGGGATCGTCGGGCGCTCCAGATATTCGTCTCGGTTCGCAGCCACGACAACCGGATAGTCGGCAAAGACCTGAAAATAGATGGCGAGCGTGCACATACCGGATTCAACTTGCCAAAGAGTCGCCTCCAATCACAAGAGGTACGTTGACCAATCTCGTGCTCGACTCAGGCCGACTCGACGGCGCGCGGTGCGGTCAATTGGCGATCGTGGCGGAATGCTTCCCCCGCGCGCACGCGCCGTGATATGCAAGATGGATTGCGCGGGAGGGAGAGTTCCAGCTGCAGCAGCCGAGGAGGGTGAATGTTCTCATCGATCGACGAGGTAATCGAGCGCTTTACGCAGAACAACTATATTGCGAGCCGGCGCATCGCGACCGTCATCTATCTGGCCACCGCGATGGGCAAGCCCGTGCTGGTCGAAGGCCCGGCAGGCGTCGGCAAGACCGATCTCGCGAAAGTGCTCGCGAGTTCACTTGACCTCGAGCTGATCCGTCTCCAGTGCTACGAGGGTCTCGACGAAGGCAAGGCGCTCTACGAGTGGGAGTACGCCAAGCAACTGCTCTACACGCAGATTCTCAAGGACAAGGTCAGCGAAGTGCTGGTGGGAGCGCAGGGACTCGCGCAGGCGGTCGACAAGATCGCCGCCGAGGACGAAGTGTTCTTCTCGGAGCGCTTCGTGCTGCCGCGTCCGCTGTTGAAGGCGATCCGATCCGACAAGCGCGTCGTCCTGCTGATTGACGAGATCGACAAGGCCGACGCCGAGTTCGAGGCCTTCCTGCTCGAACTGCTCTCGGATTTCCAGGTGACGATTCCGGAAATCGGCACGTTCAAGGCGAAAAATATTCCGCTGGTGATTCTGACCTCGAACAATGCCCGCGAAATGTCGGACGCCCTCAAGCGCCGCTGCCTGCACCTCTATATCGATTTTCCGAGCAAGGAGCAGGAACTCGCGATCGTCAAGATCAAGGTGCCCGACGCCGCCGTCGCGCTGGCCGAGGACGTCGTGCTGCTGGTGCAGTCATTGCGCAAGCTCGATCTCAAGAAAACCCCCGGGATCAGCGAAACCCTCGATTGGGTCAAGGCGCTGACCTTGCTCAACGTCCAGAATCTCGACAGCGCCCTGGTCGACGAGACGCTCGACACGATCGTCAAGTACGAAGGCGACGTGCGCAAGGCGCAGGACGAGCTCAAGGAATATATGCGGCGGGTGCGCGCCAAACGGGGTGGCGGTGAAGCCGCCGCAGCCGCTCCATTGGGGAAGCCGGCGAGTGACAAAGATCTTTTGAATTGACCAAGAGATCTTTGGGTGACCAAGACCTTTTGAAATAGTGATCTTTGCTGGGTTAGCGCGACCGCGTAAAATTTGAGAAGCCTGCTGAAGCCGCCAAAGCTGTACCGCCTGCGCGGACGGCATCGCGATTGGGCCGCGGAGTAACGATGGAAGACAAGCTGGTCGAATTTGCCAACCTGCTGCGGCAGAACGGCGTGCGTGTGTCGCTGGCGGAAACCCTCGACGCTATCAGCGCTTCGGAGGTGACCGGACTCAACGAGCGCGAGCTGTTCCGCTCGGCCTTGCGCTCGACCATGATCAAGCGTTCGCACGAAATCCCGGTCTTCGAGGAACTCTTTGACGTCTATTTCACCGGGCTGGGTGAAATCATCAAGGGAGCGAGCAAATCTGTGCAGGACGCGCTCGCCATGTCCGATCAGGATTTTCAGGACTTCCTTGATCAGATGGAAAAGATGCTCAAGGAGCATGGCGACGAATTGTCCGAGCTCGCCAAGGAGCTGCTGCAGAATCGTGATGGCCAACTCGAACGGATGATGCGCGAGGCCGCGCGCGCTGTGCGGATGCAGGGTATACAGCGGACCATCGAGGAGAATTATTTCGCCCGCGCGCTCGCCCGCGCGCTGGGCTTCGACAAGCTCGAGCAGGAAATCAAGGAGCTGCGCGACCAGCTCGCCAAGCTCGACATGGGCTCTGCGATGCGCGCCAAGATGGAGGAATACCTCGATCGACGCCTCAAGATGCTCGACGATATCATCCGCAAGTATGTGCGCCAGGAACGTGAGAAACGCGATCTCAAATCGCGCGAAGAAGCGCGGATGAACCAGCTCGCCGACAAGAGCTTCTACTATCTGAGCGATGAAGAACTCGACAAGATGCGCGAGGCCGTGACCCGGCTCGCCCAGCGGCTCAAGAATATCATCGCGATCCGGCGCAAGCGCCAGAAAAAGGGCCGCTTCGACATCAAGCGCACGCTGCGCAAAAATCTGGTCAACGGCGGCGTGCCCTTCAAGCTCTGGTTCGAACGGCGCAAGCGCGAGAAGCCGCAGATTTTGATCATGTGCGACGTCTCCGACTCGGTGCGCAACGCCTCGCGCTTCATGCTGCAGTTCGTCTATTCACTGCAGGACCTTTATTCGCGGGTGCGCAGCTTCGTCTTTGTCTCGGATATCGGCGAAGTCACCGAGAGCTTCCGCACCAACGACGTCAAGGAAGCGCTCGACGTCGCGCTCAAGGGCGACATCATTAACGTGTACGCGCACTCGGATTTCGGGCGTTCGTTCCGCAACTTTGCGAACGATCATCTGGGCGCCGTCAACAAGCGCACCACCGTGATCATTCTCGGCGACGCGCGTAACAACTATAATCTGCCGCACGATTGGGCGCTGCGCGAGGTCAAGCAACGGGCCCGCCGCGTAATCTGGCTCAATCCGGAAAGCCGCAACACGTGGGGATTCGGCGACAGCGAGATGGAGCGGTACGCACCGCACTGCGACCTGGTCGAGGAGTGCCGCAACCTCAATCAACTTTATCGCGTTATCGATCAGCTTGTGCCGCGCTGACGCGAGCCGTGCGCGCCTGCGCGCGGCAAGTCTGGTTGACGGTAAGGAACCTTTCGTCCAAAATGGGCGCTGTGATGGAGCACGCGCTCCATCACTCTGCTGAGCGCCCAAGGCCAACACCACAGAGAGCCCCTATGACCGGCCCAAAAGACGAATTTATCCTGATGGTGGTTGGCGGTCTGACCCTCGACCCCAATACCAAAATGCCCATCGTGGTGTTGAAGGATCCCGACAATAAACTCAATCTTCCGATCTGGATCGGACCGCTGGAAGCCGCCTCGATGGCGACCGAAATCGAAGGCATCAAGCCGCAGCGTCCGATGACCCATGATCTGTTGCGCAACGTGATGGGCGAGCTGGGCGCGAGCGTCGAAGCGATCGAGATTACCGAATTGCGCGACAATACCTACTACGCGCGCATCGAGCTCAAGACCCGCGAGGGTGGGGCGCTCACGATCGATTCACGGCCGAGCGACGCCATCTCGGTCGCCCTGCGCACCAAGTCGCCGATCTACGTCGCCAAGCAGGTGCTGGAATCCTCGAGTGAGCTGCACGAGGCGGCGGAGCAAAGCGCCGTCTCCGAACAGAATCTCGCTGGCGTCTCGCGCGACAAGTGGTCGGAGATTCTCGAAAAGATGTCGCCTGACGACTTCAAGTACAAGATGTGAGCGCGCGTCGGGGTAGTTGCGGATCCGGCGGGCAGCCGTCGCGTCCGGACCTGAAGTACCGACCTCACATCTGAAAAAAAATGGCGACCAGCACCCACCGTCCGCACATCTCCCGCAAGGAGCTGCGCCAGCCCGACGAGTTCGTCAGCTTTTTCGACGCGGCCGGCGAATACGTCGCAACGCATCTCGTGCAGGTCATTCTCGCCGCGATGGGATTGCTGGCGCTGATTCTGTTCGCGGTCGGCGTGCGCTTTTACCTGAGCGCCCAGGAGCGCGACGCCGCCGAAGCCTTCTACGCCGCGGTTAACACGCTTGATCACAAGGATTACGCCGCGGCCGCAGCCCAATTCGCCGCGCTTGCCAACGAGCATCCGCACTCGCGCCTCGGTCGGCTCGCGCCGTTTTACGTCGCAAACGCGAATCTCGCGCAGCAGCAGCCGGCCAAAGCGCGCGACGCCCTCAAGCAGTATCTCGCCAACGACAGTCCGCCGGCTTTCCGCGAACTCGCCCTGATGCAGCTAGGGGTCGCCGACGAGGATCTCGGCGATTATGCCGGCGCTCGTGAGAGCTACGCAGAGGCTGCTGCGCTCAAAGGCGCCGAGCAGCCCCGCGCCGCGCTCAATGTCGCGCGGCTGCAGGCGCGCGCGGGCGAAAAAGCCGCCGCCATCGCCAGCTACCAGCGCTTCATTCGAGAAAATCCCTTTTCACCCGATCGCGGCACCGCAGTTGACGCGCTCGCCAGCCTCGGCGTCGCCGCGCCAGCATCGCCACAGCCTCCGCCGATGCCCGAGCCATAACCTCGGCCATTCAGCGCGAGCGTCCGGCGGACCGCGACCTTTGAAAGCTGCCGACCAAGCATGCGAATTCCGCGGTGGCAGCGGCCTTTTCGATGATTCGAGGATCGCCCATAGATATTGACTCGCTGATGGAGCGAGCGAATTTCTAAACTCTTCGGGCAACTTTCTAACCGCCAGTCGTGAAGCGAAGCTTCCGTTCGCTACAATTCAAAAGCCTTGATCCTTTGCTATAGTCGCACGCGGTTTAAAGCTTACGTAATAACGACGAATAGAGGAGAAACCAATGAACCAGATTGTCTATGCTATGCAGTTTAAGGGTAGCGCGGCTCCGAAGGCTGGCGTATCGGGAGTGATCTTAGCCTCGACCACTGCGCCGAGCTGCAAGTTCAGTTCAGTCGTTGGTCCCAGCGGTGTGACATCCACGCTGCAGCCGTTACCGGACGGGACAGCATCATTCGAGTCGGAAGTGACGCTCACCGGAGAAACGTCCTTCATCGAGGCTGGTACGATTCGGTTTGGCGAGTCGAGCCACTTGCTCCGGTTCAGTACCGTCGGCCAAGGATTCCTCGGCAAAAGTCCTGACGCGGCGCTGCAGCACGGCTCGGTTATGTGGCGGGTCGAGGGCGGCGAAGGTCAGTTCGCCGGCGCGAGCGGACTTATCACCTCCAACTTCACGTTGAGCACCACCGGCGAGGTGACAGATAACCACTTCGGACTGATTTTCGTGCGTTAACAATCGTCGCACCGCTCACTGCACCTAACCCGCAATTTTAACGGGACGCGCTCTTTTCGGCTAACTGCGACGTAATCACGAAATCGAAGACGTTGCTGGTCGGCAAGCCCACGACCTCGACGCCGTTGACCAAAAAGGTCGGCGTCGAGTTAATCTGAATCCCTTCGCCGTCCTTGCGATCCTGGAGGACCTTGGCCTCGGCCGCGTCGGTGAGGACGCACGCGTTCAAGGCTTTGACGTCTAGACTGTTGGCGTTCGCGTAGCGTTCGATATGCTCGCGCAGGTTCTGCACGTTAATTTCCGTTTGGTCCTGGTAAAAACTTCCCGCAAAGGCCCAGAACGCCGCGGGATTCTGCTGCCGTGCGCATTCCGCCGCGATCGCCGCCTGTTCCGCCCAGTCGTGCGAGGGCAGGGGGAAGTTCTTCCAGATCAGCCGCACCTTGCCCTTGTAGGTCGTGTTCACGACGGTCTCGATTTCACTGAAGGCCCGTGCGCAATACGGGCACTCGAAATCCGCAAACTCGATAATCGTGATCGGGGCGGACGCGGGACCCAGCGTCGCGCGATCTTCGAGATGCAGCGACTTTACGGACGCATGCTGCCACGGATCCGCAATATCAAAGGCGGCGAATTCGTGGACCAGCAGACCCTTATCTGCATCACTCGTCGTAAAGTACTTGAGCTCGACCTTCTGGCCCTGTCCGTTGCTGATCGTAACCTTCCGCTGCGACATCCCGGCCAACGGTCCCGCCGACGGCGGTCCAAGCTCCAGGAGAGTGGGGTCGGCGACCAGCAGCCGCTTTTGCAGCGCGGCCTTGAGTTTGGCGTCGCTGGGGGAATCTCCGGCGAGCGCTTCGGCGGCCAACGTTAGCCGTGGCGTCAGGTTCGCATAAGAAATATTATGTAAACTTGGATTTGCAACCAGAATCGTCAAAGCCGAGAGCGCCGCACCAACCGAAAAAATTTTCAATTTCATCGCGGCTCAATCATAGAGATGACGCGGACTTAGCGCCACTACAGACCGACGATTTCCCGATACAAACGGGGCCGTGAGCCGTTGCTGGCTTAAGGCGCGCGCAGTTGTAAAATAGCCGGCATGTCGTGGCGAGTTTTCAAGCTTCTATGTCTTGCTCTGACGACCCTGCTCGTGGGCTGCGCTGAGACGCCGACCCAGCGCGCCAATCGCATCGAACCGATGCTGGCGGCATCTGGCTTTCGACTCCATCCCGCCGACACCCCCGAGCGTCTCGATGATCTTAAGTGGCGGCCGGCGCTGAAGGTTAGATATTCGACGCGAAACGGCAAGATTTTTTACTGGTTCGCCGATCCGACGGTCTGTCGGTGCCTATACGTTGGCAGTCCCGAAGATTACCAAAAATACGAAGAGCTCCGCTTGCAACAACAAACGGTCGAGCGGGAAGAATCAGCCGCGGAGATGAACGAGGATGCCGCTCTGCAAGAGCGCTCGGATTTCATGATGTGGCCGATGTGGTGAACTGGTCCGGGCCGCCACCATGCTGGGCAATTATCTCAAGTAATACATTTAGCTAATCAGATAGTCTATCGGCTGAGCTTAAGATCGCTTGTTGCTGGAATCGCTAGCGGATCAGCGGCTGCGCTACGTGGCGGCGGCGTCGGTTTGAGGCCGAGCTCGGTGAGGGCGCGGCGGACGCCGAAGTGGCTCGGCGACAGCTCGAACGCCCGCTCCAGGTAGATGATCGCACTGGCGGTGCGCTCGAGCTGCAGCGCAACGCTCCCCAGCATATGGAGGATGTCGGCGGTTTCAGGACCGCTCTCCCGGGCGCGTTTTAGGGTCGCCAGGGCCTCGTCGTAATGGCCGAGCCGCGCCTCGGCCGAACCCAGCGCATAGCACACCACCTGATTTAGCGGGTCGAGTTCGCGCGCCTCCCGATAGAGTTGCAGCGCATTGCGCGGCGCCCCCTTCTTTTCCAGATCGAGCGCGGCGGCGGCGAGACGTTCGGCTTCATCGCTGAACCCGCGCACTTCGACTTCGACCTCGACCCGCGCCGCCATCAGTTCGATTTTGCGGATGCGCACGCGCGGTCCGAGGTAATTGCGGATTAGATCGACCACCGCATCTTCGCGCTCGCTTGAAAGCTCGAAAAAGATTGCGCCCAGCGGATCGCCGACGTGGTCGTCGCGCAAAATGACAATACGGCGCTGCCGGCTGATGCGGTTCACGTCTTGAACGCCGCCTGCCGCCGCGCCTCAGACCCGTTCATCGGGATCGAACAGCTTGCGGTATTCATCGAGCGCGAAACGATCGGTCATACCGGCAATGTAGTCGGCGACCACCCGCGCGATCGGCTCGCCTTCGCGCTCGGCCCGCGTCAGCACATGCTCGGGCATCTGGCGCGGCTCGGACATGTAGGCCTCGAACAGTTGCGTGAGGACGCGGCCCGCCTTGGCGGTCATGCGGCTGACGCGATAATTGCGATAGAGCCGATCGCGCATCAGGCGCTTGAGCTCGGCGACGCGCTCGTCCATCTCCGGGCTGAAGACGGCGAGCGCCCTCCCCGCCTCCTGAATTGCTTCGACGCTGTCGATTTTGCGATCGGACAACTCACGATCGATATTGGCGACGAAGTCCGTGACCATCAGATCGATCATTTTGATCGCGGTCTGATAGCGCACGATGCGCGCATCGTCGACCCCGCCCGCGACCGCGCGACGCGCCTCACAGTAAAGCCGCGAGGCTTCGAGCTCCGCCGTCGTCAGCATCCCGGCCTTGACGCCGTCATCGGCGTCGTGCGTGAGGTAGGCGATTTCGTCCGCCAGATCGACGATTTGCGCCTCGAGCCCCGGGTAGCGCGATGGCTCGAACTCCTGCGCCGCCGCACGCACCTTGAACGCCGAATGCTTAATGATTCCCTCGCGCACCTCGTAGCTGAGGTTGAGGCCGCGAAAACCCGGGTAGCGCACCTCGATCCAATCCACTGTCCTGAGGCTCTGCGCGTTGTGATCGAAGCCGCCATGCGCGCGCATCAGATTGTTGAGCGCGTGTTCGCCCGCGTGCCCGAAAGGCGGATGGCCGAGGTCGTGGGCCAGCGCGACGGCCTCCGCCAGGTCGCGATTAAGTCCGAGCGCCTGCGCCACCGTGCGGGTAATCTGCGCCGCCTCCAGCGTATGGGTCAGGCGCGTGCGATAGTAATCGCCTTCGTGGTTGACGAAGACCTGGGTCTTGTATTCGAGGCGCCGGAAAGCCGCGCAGTGGATTATGCGGTCGCGGTCGCGCTGAAAGCAGGTGCGCATCGGATGAGGCGGCTCGGGCACGCGCCGCCCGCGGCTCATGCGCGCGAGCGTCGCGTAGGGCGCGAGCGTGCGCCCTTCCAGCTCCTCCAAATCCGTTCGCGTCCGTAGCATCTTACCCTGCTGACAAATTATCACGGCGCCCTTCGCGCACCGAGACGAACCGGCAAAGGTCTGTGCACAGCCGCCGACCTCGCGTGTATAATCGCCACGGGTGGTGGAGGCGGTCGTGAGGGCGACACGAATCTCTTTGCTTTGGGCGCTGGCGCTGACCGTGACGACTACCGCATTCCAGGCCTGCTCGACGAACCGAAGCGGCTCCCCGCCCCTGCCCTACCCGGCATCTGCGACTTCGATCTTCGGAGTGGCCTCCTGGTACGGACCGGGCTTCGCGGGCCATCGCACCTCCAGCGGCGCGGTTTACGATCCCGATGGGATGACCGCGGCGTCCACGCTCTTTCCGCTCGGCAGCCGCATCCGCGTCACCAACCTTGGCAACAGCCGTGCAGTTGAGGTAACTATCAACGATCACGGTCCTTACGTGAAAGGGCGCGGCCTGGATCTGTCACACGGCGCCGCGCGCGCACTGGGAATGATCGGTGAGGGTACAGCTCGAGTCCGCATAGATGTTCTCCAGACGCCGGCCGGCGGTCCCGCCCTCGGCCAGCGCTACTTCGTTCAGGTCGGCGCATACGCGGACGCCGGAGGTGCGGCAAGTCTGCGCCGGCGGCTCGCCGCGAACTACCCCGATGTCAACGTTATCGCGGCAACCGTCGATGCGGGCCCGGTCTATCGTGTACAGATGGGCGCCTTTCTCGAGCGCGACCAGGCCGAGCAGCGCGCCGCCGCGCTCTCGGCCCGCGGCTATCGCGCGATGATCATTACGGAATGAAACCCCCAAACCCGGCAGGTGGGAGCGACCACAATACGCGCCGATAGCTATTACACGCTCGCAATTCATTTATCGGTAATTGCAGTCCTGGGCGCGGCCTTCGGCTGTGCGGACGCGACTAATCAGATCAAGCCGGGCGACGTCAAAAGTGGCGTCGCGCAAGTGCGACAACTCGACTTTCTGCAGGACGTCCCGTTCGTTTCCAAAACCCCGGCCGAAGCTCAGCAGATGATGATCGCCAAGCTCGAGCGCGACAATTCCGACGCGGAATTGCGCCTGAGCGGCGAGGCCGGCCAGATGACCGGGCTTTTCCCGGCCGGCATGGACCTCAAGCGCGAAGAAATAAAACTGATGCGCGAGCAGGTCGCGGGTTTTTATGATCCGCGCGACAAAGTGATGATTGAAGTTCGTGGGATGGGCGTCCTCGGCGGCAGCTTCACTGGCGAATCCGGTCCCAGCGGCGAACTGCTCTACGCGCACGAGCTGACGCACGCGCTCCAGGATCAGCATTTCCGGCTCGAACCGATGATGGAACGGGTCAAGAACAACGACGACCAGGAAATCGCGCTCCACTCCCTGATAGAAGGTGACGCCACACTGTCCGGCCTTGGTTATGTCGCGGGCGGGCTTACCGATCAGTCGGCGGATAAAATCGTCGCGCAACTGAGCGCCCTCGGCACTGGCGGCGAGGCCGAAGCGGCCGACGGGCCGATCGCGCTGCGTGTGCCGATGATGTTCCAGTACGCGCAGGGCGCCCGTTTTGTCGCCGAGGCCTGGAAGCGCGGCGGCTGGGACGCTGTCGATGCGCTTTACCGCGACCCGCCGCTCTCCTCGCAACAGATCCTCGATCCTTCACTCTATTTCGATCATCGCACGCCGCCCCTCCAGATCGAGCTCGGCGGCTATCAGAACCTCCTCCCGGATTGGAAAAAGGTTGAAGACGACACCTTCGGCGAGTTGCTGCTCAAGATTGTTCTCGAGCGTAATCTCCCGCCTCACTCACCGGCCGTGCGGCTGGCGGAAAGCTGGGCCGGCGATCAGATGGTCATCCTGCAAAAAGATCGCGTGGTAACTCTGATCTGGATGTTCGCCTTTCGCGACACTCTGTCAGCCGAGTCTTTTGCCGCAACCTACGACGGGATTTTGAGCCACTTGAAAGGGCCGCGCCACGCGCACGCCATCGAGACGCGGGCGGACACGGTGCTGGTCGTGATCGGACCTGCGGCAGCAGATTTCGCCGCGATAGCCCCGTCGGTCTGGCAGACGACGACTATCGCGACGCCCTGCCCCGCTCTGCTTAGACCCGCTCCAATCGCCGGATGCGGCGCACCTTTGACAGACGGACTGATCGCCGCCCACCACTGACCGCACCGACGGAACAAACGGCTACCTTGCGAAAGCGTCGTGATCAAGTAAACGTCACACGACAGCAGCTAGCAAGGATAAGGCTCATGATCGGAAAGGTATTTTCCATACAAATATCGAAGTTCGCGATCTGGATAGGTTTTTGAGGGTTTATTCAAAGGTTTCACGACTCTTTCTCTCACTCTGGTCGGCATTCAAAAAAGAGCGCCTAGATGAAACCACAAAGGTTCCTACAATTCGCCTTGTTCTTAATCACCCTCGCCGGTGGACCCTTTTGCGCGCATCCGGCAATCGCGCAGGAGCCGCCCGCTTGGCTGCCTTCATTTTTGGCGCAATCCGACTGTGGACCACCACCAACGTCAAAGGCGAAGGAAGCGCCCACCGGCAACCCAATCGCGGAATACCTTGAGATCTTCCCGGGGGATAAGGGACCGCAACCCAACTGGATCGCGCCTTTGGCTACGACGACTGCGGCCCCTACCTTGATACCGCAACTTCGCTATGACCAAATCTGGCAGGCAAATCCCAGAGGTGTCGCAACCGATAATTTTGGCGGAGGAAAAGGCGTCGGCGGGACTGCTCCCGGCGGGTTCGGTGACGGGTTGAACGTACTGGAATTGCCGGTGCCGGAGCTTCCGAATACGGAAGTCGTCCTCGGCCTGCCCGCATGGATCGCTCACAACGGCACCATTCAGCACCCGACGAAAAAAAATCCCCATCCTGCTACCGACGGATGGTCCGACGAAACATTCTGGCTTAAAAACCGTCTTTTCTGCCGACCAAAGGACCAAGGCAATTACATCGTCACCGCCTTGATCAATTTCAGTGCGCCAACCGGCACCGCGGGCAACAGCATGGGACACGGAGTTTTCACCCCGATGATCGCTGCGGGAAAAGGATTCAGGTATCTCGGACAAGACTTCGACGTTCAGGCCAACCTCGGCATCTCGCTCCCCGACGGCGGCCTCAAGCGGCTAGGCATGCCGCTCGCCTGGAACATCGTCTTCCAGTACGAGAAAACTCTCGGCTTATTTCCCAAGTGGACCATCTTGAGTGACTCGATCCTTTGGCCCGAATTCGAAGTGAACTATACCTGGTGGCCCAACGGCAAGCGCGAAGGACAGACGCAGATGTTTCTGACTCCCGGCGTCATACTCTCGAAAATTCGTCTCCCGTCAGCGACACTGACCCTCGGCGTCGGCTACCAGGTCGCCGTAACCGATAATCCGACCTATAACCACAGCGTTATTTTATCCGCTCGCGTTCCAATATCAGTATCAGGTTTAGCGAACCGGATTTTTAACTAGTCGACACTTTAGCCGAGACTTCAGCCGTTTCCTTCGGACCGAACCAGCGCCGCCTACTTGCCGGCGGGTTTCTCGAGATGGCCGCCGAACTCATAGCGCATCGCCGACAACAACTTGTTCTGAAAGTCCGCCTGACCGCGCGAATCGAACCGCGAATAAAGCGCCGTCGACAGCACCGGCGCGGGCACGGCCTCGTCGATCGCCGCCTTGATCGTCCAGCGGCCCTCGCCCGAGTCTGAGACGCGGCCGCCGAATTCCTTCAGCTCCGGGTCTTTGGCCAGCGCCGTCGCCGTCAGGTCCAGCAGCCACGAGGCGATCACGCTCCCGCGCCGCCACACCTCCGTGACGTCGCGCAAATTCAGATCGTACTGATAGTGTTCGGGGTCACGCAGCGGCGTGGTCTCCGCATCGGCCTCCTGCTTGCGTTTACCGACATTGGCGTGGTGCAGGACGCCGAGACCCTCGGCGTAGGCCGCCATGATGCCGTATTCGATCCCGTTATGGACCATCTTGACGAAATGGCCGGCGCCGTTGGCGCCGCAGTGCAGATAACCCTCTTCCGCGCTGCCCCCGACTTTTTCACGTCCCGGCGTTACCGGAATGTCGCCCCGGCCGGGTGCCAGGGTCTTGAAGATCGGATCGAGATGCCGCACCGTCGCCTCGCCGCCGCCGATCATCATGCAGTAGCCGCGCTCGAGCCCCCAGACGCCGCCGCTGGTGCCGACGTCGACGTAGTTCAACTGCTTCGCCGCAAGCTCCTCGGCGCGCCGGATGTCGTCAACGTAGTAGGAGTTGCCGCCGTCGATCAGGATGTCGCCGGACTCCAGATGCGGCAAAAGATCGCTGATCGTTTTATCCACCACCGCCGCCGGCACCATCAGCCACACCGCTCGGGGCTTCGAGAGCTTCGCGGCAAAGTCGGCGAGCGCGCCTGCGCCGACCGCTTTTTCTTTCGCCAGGTCGCTGACCGCCTTCGACGACACGTCAAACACCACACATTCATGGCCGCCGGCGATCAGCCGCCGCACCATGTTCGAGCCCATCCGGCCGAGTCCGATCATTCCGAGCTGCATAGATATTTCCTTCGTGTAATCAGGTTCAGTCCTGCCGCGCTTTCCGGTAACGCCGAATCAGGTTATTGGTTGACGAGTCGTGGGCGAGCGCCGGTTCGGCGCGGCCCTCCAGCTCGGGAATGATGCGCTGGGCCAGCACCTTGCCGAGTTCAACACCCCATTGATCGAATGAGTCGATCTGCCAGATCGTCCCCTGGGTAAACACGCTATGCTCGTAAAGCGCGACGAGCTTGCCCAGCGCTGCCGGCGTCAGCCGCTCAAGCAGAATCGTGTTGGAGGGCCGGTTGCCCGCGAACACCCGATGCGGCACGAGCCAGTCCGGCGTGCCCTCAGCCTTTACCTGTTCCGCGGTTTTGCCGAAGGCCAGCGCCTCCGTCTGGGCGAAGACGTTGGCCAGCAGCATATCGTGATGCCGGCCCAGGGGATTGAGGCTGTGGTTGAAGGCGATGAAGTCCGCGGGAATCAACCGCGTGCCCTGATGGATCAGTTGATAAAACGAGTGCTGCCCGTTAGTCCCCGGTTCGCCCCAGTAGATCGGTCCGGTGGCGTAATCAACCTCACTACCGTCGAGCGTTACATGCTTGCCGTTGCTCTCCATCGTTAACTGCTGGAGGTATGCGGGAAAGCGCTTGAGATATTGCTCGTACGGGAAGACGCCGACCGTCGCCGCGCCAAAAAAGTCGTTGTACCAGATCGCCAGAAGGCCCATCAGCACCGGCAGGTTTTGCGCGAACGGCGTCGAGCGGAAATGCTCGTCAATCTCCCGAAAGCCCTCGAGCATCGCGCGAAAATTCTCAGGCCCAACCGCGATCATGGTCGACAGCCCGATCGCCGAGTCCATCGAATAGCGCCCGCCGACCCAGTCCCAAAAACCGAACATGTTCGCGGTGTCGATCCCGAATTTCGTGACCTCGCCGGCATTGGTCGAGACCGCGACGAAGTGTTTTGCGACCGCCGCGGCGTCGCCGCCGAGACCGGCGAGAGACCATTCACGCGCGCTCTGCGCGTTGGTCATCGTCTCAAGCGTCGTGAAGGTCTTCGAGGAGATGATGAAGAGCGTTTCCGCCGCGTCGAGATCGCGCGTCGCCTCGACGAAATCCGTGCCGTCAACGTTGGAAACGAAGCGCATCGTGAGCGCGCGATCGCTGTAATGCTTCAACGCCTCATACGCCATCACCGGCCCGAGGTCGGAGCCCCCGATGCCGATATTGATCACGTTGCGGATGCGCTTGCTGGTGTGACCCTTCCACTCGCCGCTACGGACGCGGTTCGCAAAAGCCGCCATCCGGTCGAGCACAGCGTGCACCTCGGGCACGACGTTGCAGCCGTCCACGACAATCGAGGCTCCCTGCGGCGCGCGCAAAGCCGTGTGCAGAACCGCACGCTTTTCGGTGACGTTGATCTTGTCGCCGCGGAACATCGCGTCGATCCGTTCGCGCAGCCCGGACTCCTCGGCCAACCTGATCAATAACGCGAGCGTCTCATCGCTAATCCGATTCTTCGAGTAGTCGAAGTAAACGCCCGCGGCCTCAGCCGTCATCCGTAGGCCGCGATCCGGATCCGCGGAGAAAAGTTGCCGCAGATGGAGCGCGCTGAGCTTCTCATAATGATCTTTGAGCGCGGCCCACGCCGGGCGGCGGCGCAGCGGTGCGACTTCCGTCATATTGTCCTCACCCGTTTGCGTCAGCCGTTTGCGTCACGAACTGTCGCGAGGGTTTCAGCCGGCCTTGCGGATCGTGACGCTCTTCGACTCGATGCGCTCCATCAGTTCATTCCAGGATTTGACGAACGCCTTCGCGCCCTCGTCCTGCAGCGTCGCGCCCAAAGCATCGATATCGAAGCCGGCCTTGCCGAACTCGGCGAGAACCTGTTCGCAGTCACCGCCGTCCGCGGCCATCAGCGCGCCGATTTTGCCATGCTCGGCGAACGCCTTCAGCGTAGCCTCGGGCATCGTATTGACGGTGAAGGGCGCGGCGAGCGCCTCGATGTAGAGCACGTCAGAGGCCTTCGGATCTTTGGTTCCGGTGCTGGCCCACAAAACGCGCTGCGGGCGTGCGCCGAGATTCAAAACGCGCAGCCAGCGCGGCGAATTGAGCAGGTCGCGTGCGGCTTTGTAGGTCCGTCGAGCAATCGCGATACCCAACTGATCGCGCAGCGTCTCCGGCGTTTTACCGGTCACCGCGCCGTCCCAGCGGCTCACGAACAAGGAGGCGACCGAGCCGATACTCGGATCGAGTCCGGCCTCGATGCGCCGTTCGATCCCGCGCAGGTAGGCCTCGGCGGCGCTGAGATAATGCTCGCGCGAGAAGAGCAGTGTCACGTTGATCGGGATGCCGGCAAAGATCGACTCTTCGATCGCGGGCAGGCCTTCTTCAGTGCCGGGGATCTTGATCAGCAGATTCGGACGGCCGGCGCGGGCGTGCAGCTCCTTGGCCGCAGCGATCGTCTTCGCGGTGTCGTACGCCAGTAGCGGCGAGACTTCGAGCGAGACCCAGCCGTCCACCCCGTCGGTGCGGTCATGGACCGGCTTGAACAGATCCGCGGCGCGCGTCAGATCGTCAAGCGCCAGTTCGAAAAACAGCTTTTCGCCGGCTTTGCCCTCGCCGAGTTTCTGCTGAATCGCCGCGTCGTAGTCCGTGCTCTTGGCAATCGCGTTGTCGAAGATCGTCGGATTCGAGGTCAGTCCGGTGACGGACAGGTCGTCAATATATTTTTTCAACGTGCCGGTCGTCAGCAAGTTGCGGGTGATATTATCGAGCCAGATGCTTTGACCCAGGTTGTGCAGCGATTCCGTAGCCTTCATGGTGTCACCTCGAAATTGGAGCGCGGTTGCGTTCGCAGAATTGCGCGCGGGATCATGAGCTTGATGCGCGCGCCGCCATACCATCCATGCCAATCTCTCCGGCGCCGCCAGTCAAGGCCCTGTTCACGATTTCCTGGGCCTCAGCGAGGATCGTGTCGAGATGGGCGCGATCCTTGAAACTCTCCGCGTAGATCTTGTAGATGCTCTCCGTACCTGACGGTCGCGCGGCGAACCATCCGCTGCGCGCAACGACTTTGAGCCCGCCAATCGCCGCGTTGTTGCCTGGAGCCTTGGTCAGTTTTGCGATGATCTTTTCACCCGCGAGGTCCGACGCGTTAACCGCCTCGGGTGCGAGCTTCGCGAGCTTCGTCTTCTGTTCAGCGGTTGCCGGCGCGTCGACCCGCGCGTAAAGCGGCTCGCCGAAACGCGCCGTCAAGTCGCGATAATGCTCGCCCGGGTCCCGTCCGGTCCGCGCCGTTATCTCCGCCGCCAGCAGGTTCGGTACCAGGCCATCTTTGTCGGTGGTCCAGACGGTGCCGTCGTGCCGCAGAAAAGATGCGCCGGCGCTCTCCTCGCCCGCGAAGCCAATCGATCCGTCCACCAACCCATCGACGAACCACTTGAAGCCCACCGGCACTTCGACCAGTCGCCGACCTAAGTCCGCCACAACCCGATCGATTATGCCGCTGCTCACGACCGTCTTGCCCGCGCCCGCCGTCTTGGACCATCGCGGCCGATTGGCGAACAGATAGCTGATAGCGACCGCAAGATAGCTGTTCGGTTCGAGCAGGCCATAGCGTTTGCTGACGATTCCGTGCCGGTCAGCGTCGGCATCGTTCGCGAAGACCAGATCGAAGCGATCCTTGAGCTTGACCGTGCCCGCCATCGCATAGACTGAGGACGGGTCCATCCGAATCTGGCCGTCCCAATCTACCGTCATGAAGCGGAAGGTCCCATCGACCGTCGGGTTCACGACTTCGAGGTTCAGCTTGTAACGTTCAGCAATCGCCGCCCAATAGGCGACGCTGGCGCCGCCGAGCGGGTCGGCTCCAATATGTAATCCACTATGCTTGATCGCGTCGACATCGATTATCGATTCCAAGTCACCGACATACTCATCGACATACCTGTGCCGATGAGTAGTAGCTGCATGCAGCGCGCGCTCGTACGGGATCCTCGTGACTTCGCGAAGGTCCTGCTCGATAAGCGCGTTGGCGCGCCCCTCGATCCATTGGGTGACTGCGGAGTCGGCGGGACCGCCGTGGGGCGGGTTGTATTTGAAGCCGCCGGAATTCGGCGGGTTATGCGAAGGGGTCACGACAATCCCGTCGGCGAGACCGCGTCGGCGGCCGCGGTTATAGACCAGAATCGCGTGCGAGACGACCGGTGTCGGCGTGTAGCCATCGTCCGCATCAATCATGACCGCGACGCCGTTTGCCGCCAGTACCTCCAGTGCGCTCGCAAAGGCCGGCGCGGATAGCGCGTGCGTATCGATGCCGAGGTAGAGCGGTCCGTCGATCCCCTCGCGTTGGCGGTAATCGCAGATGGCCTGCGTGATCGCGAGTATGTGCGTCTCGTTAAATGAATTGTCGAACGACGACCCGCGATGTCCGGAAGTCCCGAAACTCACGCGCTGCGCCGCCACGGAGAGATCGGGCCGGCCTGTGTAGTACGCCGTGATCAGCCTCGGCAAGTTGACCAGCGTCGACGGTTCGGCGGGCTTCCCCGCCAGTGGACTGATCTTCATACCGATCAATCTTCCGCCGAGTTAAGACCGCTCGCAAACGTGACACCCGCTTGTTGGCTCGAATCGCACGCCGCCGCGATGATCATTGAAATGGCTTTGCTCCCGTTACTCCTGTACTATTCGCCGCGATTCTGGTCACCCGCGATTTTGGCGTCACTTAGACTACCGAGGCGATCCTGATGGTGAGAAGACTAACCGCACTGCTTCGCGAGTTGGCGCCAGTCGTTGCGTTCTTCTTCGTCGCCTTGATGCTCATTCTCCTGTTACTCAAGCTCTTTGTCGCGCAGTACTCGATAGAATTTTATGCTTTTAGCCGCGCCGCGCTTGGTGCATTGGTCCTCGGCAAAGTGGTTCTGCTGATGGAATGGACGCAGGCTGGACATGCGCAGAATCGCTTTCCGCGCGCTCTCGTGGTGGCTTACAAGACTTTCCTTTACGGCGTGGTCGTGATCGTTTTCGGTATAGGCGAACGGATTTTTCACGGCGCCCGCGAAACGGGTAGTCTGCATGCAGGGGCTCGACTCGTCATCGCCAACGCGAAATTGGACCGCTTTCTCGGCCTCGTTCTGCTGATCAGCATGATCGTCGCGGCCTACCTGGTGATGGAAGAGATCGGCCGGGCGATGGGCAAGGGAGCGCATTCCGGCTCTTCTTCGAATCACCGGCACGCGCAGAAACGTCACTCACTGAGGCCGGGTGATGGGTGCGCCGTTCGCTCCTGAAATCGATGAACCGGGGAACCGCTCGACGGCAAGCCTCGCGCATATATTTTGGGTCTTCTTCTATATCGGCGCGACCAGTTTCGGCGGCGGTGTCGTTGCCTATCTGCGCGAGCATCTGGTCGAGCGGCAGCAGTGGCTCGACGCCGATCATTTTCTCGCGGCGCTCGAGATCGCCGAGACCGTCCCCGGCCTCATCTCGACCAATGTCAGCGTGATCGTCGGCAGTCGTTTGCGCGGCGTGATGGGATCAATCGTCGCCGTGCTTGGGATGACCGTGCCGGGGGCAGTCGTGGTCTTTGCTCTCGGTATCCTCTATGCGCATTTCAGGAAAAACCCCGACGTCGGCGCCGTCCTCGCCGGTGTCGCCGCCGCGGCCGTCGGCCTGATCCTCGCCGTGACGATCCAGATCGGTTATCGCGGACTGAGAAAACGGCTGGATTTGGCGATCCTGATTCCAACCTTCATCCTGGTCGGCGTTTACCACATTTCACTCATTCCAGTTCTCGTGGTCCTTGCACCGATCGCAGTCCAACTCAATCGCCCGAACGGCGATGAACTCGCCGCCTATCACGCCCAACAATCGGCCTATCATGCGCAATTGGCGGAACATCACGACGCAGTCGCCGCGCGCCATGCGGCCAAACCACCCTCCGGATCATGAACAAGCTCATCAGCCTGGTGAATGTCTTCGCATTGTTGTCGATTCTGGCGGTCGGCGGCGGCACTGCGGTTTTGCCGCAGATGAAGCATGAGGTAGTCGGGCAGCATCACTGGCAGACCGCCGAGCAATTCACCGACGTCTACAGTTTGGGCCAACTCGCGCCCGGTCCAAACATGAATATGGTGACCATCATCGGTTATCACGTCGCCGGCCCACTCGGCGCCCTCCTGGTGCTGCTCGCCTTCTACATACCCTCGTGCACCCTGGCTTTTACCGTGGGCAAAATCTGGGACCACTTCGAAGGCTCGCCCTGGCGCGACGCCGTGCAGCGCGGGATGGCGCCGATAACCGTGGGCCTGATGCTCTCGGGCGTCTACGCGATCGGCAAAACCGCAACTTTCAACCTCGACGCTTCAATGCGCCGCAATATAGTCACCGGTGCGATCACGCTGGCGGTCACTGCGATCCTGCTGCTCCGCCGGATCAATCCAGCTCTATTGATCCTCGTCGGCGGCGCCGTCGGCTGGCTCACCCTGCGCTTTATCAGCTGAGTTCGAGTTTCAGCTCGGCGCCGATGATTCCGCCAGAAATTGTTCCGCATGCTTCATGGCCAGTTCCCGGTTGGCAGCCAAACGGGCAAGTGCCGACCGCATGCGCGGATCACTCATGTGGTCGCGCACCCCGCGAGTGAGGTTGAGGCGAGACCTTTCCTGCCACGCCGCCAGGTCGGCTTGGGACGAGCGCAGCGCGACCGCGCGCAGCTCAGCTCGAAACGCCCGCATCCAATCGATCGGCCGGCTCGGCTGCGAGGTTGGCGGGCAGAGCCGGTTCTTCTCAGCATCGTCGCGCCGGGTCGCCTCAATGAATCCGATAAGTGCCGCGTTAAATGTAATGAAGCCGCCCGTGAGCGACTGGATCGTGATCCGTCGAGGTTCGAAGATCGGCCGGACCGGCGCCACGCGGAACCCATAGGCCGTGCAGTCCACGTGAACCTGGCCGCGGTCGGTCGGAATTTCTCCGTCAGTCAGCACTATTCGGTCAGCACTTAGGCGTCGCACTCGTCCGAGACGCACCACTCTCTCGATCTGCTCTAGTCCTTTTCGCTCCGCCGCGCCGAGTATGGCGCCACGGTACATGGTTGGGGCGACCTTCGGGTCGAGCCGATTAAGTTGACCGCAAGCTTCGAGGTGACGCCACAGGTCGTCGACGCTCTCGGCCTGCGCGAGGGCCTCGACTCCGAGCGAGAAACTTTCGACCGTCGAGGTGACGAGATCGCGCGGCTGTAAAGACGCGCGATCCATCAGCCAGGCATCGCGTGGCCTGATCCAACGGATCTTGTTGGGATCGACACCATGGTCGAGCAACCAATTGCAGGCGTCCATGGCGGTCTTGCCGGCGCCGAGGATCGTATAGCCGGTGGGCGGTTCGGCCAGCGCGACGAGTGCGCCGACAGGAAGGCAATGTACATTCGGGTCCACCTCGAACGACGGCCTATGCGTCGCAGGTACCGACGATTCGAGGTAGGTCGTGTCCACTACCTTGCGTCGTACACGGACCGCGGTTCTGGCGCCGGTTAGGCGGCACCTGAACGCGTGCTCGTTCGACCAGTTCCCGACATAGTCGCACATCCCGAAAAAGCGCACCTTGCCCGACGGCAACAACGCCTCGTCGAGGACCTTTTGGAAGTAGTCGCAGATCTCCACGCCGGTCGCTCGCTCGTAGAACCCCACGTTCGGTCCGGTTCGGTCGATTGAGTCCGTGCCCAGCACTCGCGAGTTAACACCGTAGTTTGCCGAGGCCTGGTGGATGCGAACGAAAGGGTATGCGTCGTTCCAGTGACCGCCCGGGCAGTGTCGCCGATCCACCATCACGACGTCGCTGTCGCACTCAGCGATCAGCGCATCTGCAAACGCCATCCCGGCCGCACCCGCACCAACGATCAGATAGTCGGTATCGATTACGGTCATGATTCAGCTCCTCCTTAGACGATCCCAGCCTCGTTTCTCTCCTACGCCATTGTGCGCCATCCTTGGGCCCGTTCGTCCGGGTCCGGATCACTTACATCGACCTACGGCGATTTGACAACCCGTGGCACTCGTCGGATAAGAAGACATCTTTGTCAGGCGAGGATTCTCGACCATTAAACGTGCGGAGGTAACTTCGATGGGACGGACATTCTTTCGGCGGGCGAACCTGATCGATGGCATTCATGCCGTGAAGAAAAACGCCACCGTTGTGGTCGAGGGCGAGCGCATCACGGCCGTCGGCACGAATGGCGATGCGCCCAAACCCTCCGCGCACGATACCGTCTATGATCTCAACGGCCGCTCGCTGATGCCCGGCATGGTGCAGTGCCACTACCACGGCGCGTACGACAACGTCGCCAGCCTCAACGACATCGACATGAAGCATCCCGCGACCTACCTGACGCTCATCGCGGCGCACAATGCCGAGATGCTCCTGCATGCGGGCTTTACCGGAGCGGTCGGCGCCGGCGCGCTGCACAATATCGATGTGACGCTGAAACGCGCGATCAACCACGGCCTCATCCCCGGACCGCGGCTCCTGGCCTCCGGCCGCGACGTCGTCACCACCGGCGACTCGGTGGATTTCCATCCGTCATGGTGGAATCTGAAGATGGAAGGCCTCGGCCTCATCTGCGACGGTCCTGACGAGTTCCGCAAGGCCGTCCGCGACGAAATCAAGCAGGGTGTGGACATTATCAAGCTCTATCCGACTGGCGGCCACGGCCTCTTATGGCCCGCCGACGTGATGACGATGACGCAGGCGGAACTCGACGCAGCCGCTGAGACCGCGCACGAACGCGGGAAAAAAATCCGCGGCCACATCATCTCAAAGCGCGGAATCATGGCCGCGCTCGACGCCGGCCTCGACGTTATCGATCACGGCGACCAGATGGACGAGGAATGTATTGAGCGCTTCGTTGCGCAGGGAACCTTCGTCGTGCCGAGCCTTTACTTTCCCTACATGATGGTCGAGCAGAAGCGCCGCACCGGCAAGGCGGCGTTCCCCGGCGTCGAGGAGATGGAACGCGGTCTCGAAGACTCCTATCGCATGATTCCCAAGGCGCACGCCGCCGGGGTCAAGCTCGTGATCGGCGACGACTTCGGCACCGCACCGATGCCTCATGGTGAATATGCCAAAGAGCTTGAGGCTTATGTGAAGGGTGCCGGCATCCCGGCGATCGAGGTGCTCGGCTGGGCGACCCGCAACGGCGCCGAACTCCTCGGCATGAAGGATGATCTCGGCACGATCGAGGCGGGCAAGCTGGCCGATCTGCTGGTGGTTGAGGGAGACCCGACCAAGGACATCACGCTGTTGCAAGACCGCGTGAACCTCAAGGTTGTGATGAAGGGCGGCGTCCTCGTCGACTGCGACCTGACGCCGTCGAAGGCGATCGCTAAAGCCGCTTGAGATTATTTCCCGCGCAGGGTTTCTGAAATACCGTTGGCGGCGGTCGACTCAGGCTCCCGCGGAATCGTATCGACCGTGTCGAAATCGCGGAGTTCCTGCTTACCGCCGACACCAAGTTCACGGAAGCGCCGCGCCGTCGGCATCACGCGCGACTGAAACGAACCGACCGCGTCGTTGAACGAGCGCACCGCGCCGCCGAGCGACGCGCCAACCCGTGCGAAATGATCGCGCATGATAGTCAGGCGGTCGTGGATCTCCTGTCCCAAGCGGCTGATGCGCTCGGCGTTGTCGGCGAGAGACGCCTGACGCCATCCGTAACCGACGGCCTTGAGCAGCGCGATCAGCGTGGTCGGCGTCGCCAGGATCACGCGCGCCTCGGCCGCATCCTCGATCAGGGTGGCGTCCTGCTGGAGGGCTGCGCTGAAAAACATTTCGCCGGGCAGAAAGAGCACGACGAATTCGGGCGCGTGCTCGAGAGCGTCCCAGTAGGCTTTGGCTTTGAGCTGTTCGATATGGTTGCGAATCTGACGGGCGTGGTCACGCAGTTTCGCGGCGCGTTCACCCTCGCCTTCCGCTTCGATCGCTTCCATGTAGGCTTGCAACGGGGCCTTGGCGTCAACCACGACGTTCTTGCCACCCGGCAGGCGGACGATCATGTCGGGCCGAAGTTTGCTGTCGCCGCTGGTGGTGAGCTGGGCCTGTTCGTGAAAGTCGCAATGTTCGACCATGCCGGCGATCTCGACGACGCGCCTTAATTGGATTTCGCCCCAGCGGCCGCGCACCGTTGGGGTTTTGAGCGCATCGACCAGCCGGTTGGTCTGCGAGCTGAGCGAACGGAGCTGATCGGTCAACACGTCAGTCGCGCCGCGCCGTTCGTTTTCGATGCGGCGAATTTCACGATCGAGGCTCGCGAGCGATTCCTTGACCGGTTCGACGATGCGATCGATTGCGCCGCGACGGGCGTCGAGATCGGCCACCGACTGCTGCTGGATCGAACCGAAGCGTTCTGCCGCGAGCGTCAGGAAACTCTCGCTGCTCGACTTGAGCGCGTCGGCCGCCAGCGCGCGAAAGGCGTCGGCAAATTTGCGTTCCGCCGCGTCGAGCAGTTGGCGCTGTTCGTCGAAGCGCCGGCGCATCTCCTCAGCGCGCGCGTCGAGTCCGGCGTTCGCGGTCGCCGCGACGTCGAGGCGATGGCGCAAGCCCTCGATCTCGGCGCGGCCGCGCTCGAGTTCGGCGCCCAGCGCACTCGCCTCAGCCGACGATGCTGCGGCAAGCGCCTCGGCGCCGCGCAGCGAGGTTTCAAACTTAGCGCGGATGCGGTTGGCGGCGACGATCCATCCCACGACCGAACCGAGCGCAACTCCGAACAGCATCCACAACAGCTCCATCACCACATCCTCGCAGCAGCCCCAGCTACCAATTTACGTGGCGCAAGGTTGACGGTCTATTCGCGCGCTTAAGCTTGTCCACAGAAATTGCGCAGCACGGATGGTATCGTGGCCCGATCCGTAGCGTCGTGAAAAAGTGAAGAGCTGAAAAAAGTCGTAAAAGTGAAACCTAAAGTGGCACATTAAGATGTCAAAGATTGAGGCGTGAAAAAATTATTTAAGCCGGGTTCGATTGTCGTGGTGGTGGGTGCGGGCGGAGTCGGCAAAACGACGATCGCCGCCGCGCTGGGTTTGGGTGCCGCGCGCGCCGGTTTCAGCACCGGAGTATTGACGGTTGATCCGGCGCGCCGGCTGCGCGACGCCTTGGGCATCGCACGGCTGGAGGTGCGGCCGCGCCCGCTTGATGCGCGACGGTTGCGCGCAGCCGGTCTGAGCGGGCGGCTGGTGCTCGCCGCCAGCAGCATGGACGTCAAAGCCACATGGGACGGCATGATTGAGCGTTTGGTTAAAGCGCCGACCGCGCGCCGTCAAATCCTGGAGAACAAGTTCTATCAAAACCTCACGCAACGATTTGCGGGCGCCGAAGCCTACGCTGCGCTCGAACAACTGCTCGCGATGCACGAGAGCGGGAAGTTTGGGGTCGAGGTCGTCGATACTCCGCCGACGCAGCAGGCCTTCGATTTTATCGAGGCGCCGGCGCACCTCGCCCGTCTGCTGGATTCGCGTTCGGCGCGATGGCTGTTGGAGTGGACGGCGCGGGCCGGACGCGAACGCCCGCCGGTGACCAGCCGTATCGCCAGCCTGATCGTCGCGCAGATCGAGAAATTCGCCGGCGCCCTGCCACTCTTTGCGATCGCGCAATTCTTCGGCGCCGCCGCCGAAGCGACCGACGCGCTGCGTGCACGGATGGTCGAGGGCGATTCGCTGCTGCGCTCGTCGTCGGTCAACTTCGTGCTGGTCACCACTGCGGAGGAGAACCGCCTGAACGAGGCTTGTGCGATTATCCGCCGGATCGAAAATGAGGGTCTGCGGCTCGCTGCCGTGGTGATCAACCGCGTCGCCGACGAGAAAACCTTTACCGCTCTGGCGGGCGCGCCGGGCCGCGTCCCGCCCCATTTGCGCGAGGCGGCGGAATTGCAGGCGCTCGCGTCAACCGATCAGCGGCTTGCCGCGATCGCGCAGTTCCTCGCAGACTACGCGGCGGAACAAGCTGCCGCGATCAGCCGCGCAGCGAAATTCGCTCGCGAAATCCGCGCCCGTGTTTCACTGATCGCTATTCCCGAGCTTCAGCGCGACGCCAGCGAGTTGCGCTGGCTGACAAAAGTCGCTGACGCGTTGGAAGTAGAAGGCGCCGGCGGCCGCTTCCTCGAGCAGGCGGCGCGCGCCTTCGCGACTCACGAGCGCAAAGCCAACGCGCGTCCGTACCCGGCGCAGTGACGAATCAGCGCTTCGCTTGCACCGGCGGCGTCGTCTCGCTCATGCGGGCAAAGACCTCCGCGTCGCTCATCGCGAAGACCGCTTCCCGTCCCGGCGGAAACTCCATCGGCGGATGCGCCAGATCGACCGCCGGATTCGGCACCGCGCCGCCGCGTGATTCGAAGGCCGGTGGATGCTTGTAGCGATCGAGCTCGGCCATACTGATATTGCTGAGCCGCACGACCTCGGGATCGATCCACGACTCGGCGTCAATCGTTTTTCCCTCGGAGGTCGAGAACTCGAGCATGATCCCCTCGGGGGCGGCGAGATAGATCGACTTGCAGAAACCATGGTCGATCGGTCCCATCACCCAGTCGCCGTGCGTGCGCACGCGATCGCGAATCGCGAGCAGGTCAGCTTCGCTATCAACATTGAGCGCAAGATGCTGCATCACGCCGGCGGCCACCGGCGCGGCGGTCCACGCCGGATGGGAGACGCCCTTCTGCGGCTGAATCTCGCCAATCTCGGGCGATTGGCAAAAGGCGATTGACGAACTGTCACCGAGCTTCAAAAAGCCGTGGAAGGTTTTGTCGACGCCGTGCATCCAGTAGAGCGCAACCAGTTCCATACCGACGTGTTGAGTGAAAAACTCAATCTGCTTCTTGATGTCCTTGGTACAGATCGCGAGGTGGTGAACGCCGTTTGCCAATCCCATAAGTGTTGCTACCTCCGATGATAAGCCTGCCTTTGCGGAAATCTACTGAATCGGCCCGAAGTTGTATAGATGCCGGAGTGAGCCTGTAAGCCGGGTTCTGTCCCCTCACGGTGGCGATCATTCATCTGGGCCTGCGCTTGCGCGCCGGCTCGAGCGACCATACCCGAGGAATTGCGAACGGGCCGTTCATCCCTCCTATTTGGTCTTGCTCCGGATGGGGTTTGGCATGCGCGCGCGATCACTCGCGCGCCGGTGGGCTCTTACCCCGCCATTTCACCCTTGCCCTGACGGGCGGTCTGTTTTCTGTGCCACTTTCCGCGGATCACTCCGCGCCGCCGTTAACGGCCATCCTGCCCTATGGAGCCCGGACTTTCCTCCGCAGTTACGCAGCGATCGCCCGACTCACTCCGGCTGCGGGATCATAGCACTTTCGCGGGCGCTTCTCGGAGCGGCTCGGCGCTGGTCGCGTACTGCAACTCGAAGAGGCGGCGATAGAGGCCCGGGCGGCGGAGCAGCTCCTCATGAGTACCGCTCTCGCGCAAGACGCCGTTGCTCAGCACGAGGATGCGATCGGCGCGCTCGATGGTCGAGAGCCGATGAGCGATGATCAGCGCGGTGCGCTCCGAGAGCAACTGCCGCAGCGCGATCTGAACGAGGCGTTCGGTCTCGCTGTCAACGCTCGAGGTCGCCTCGTCCATCACGAGGATACGGGGATCGTACGCGAGCGCGCGGGCGAACGAGAGCAGTTGGCGCTGCCCGGCTGAGAGATTGGCCCCGCGCTCGTGAATCTCTTCGTGGAGGCCGTGCGGCAGCCGCTCGACGAAGCGGAGCGCCTGCGCGCGCGCGAGCGCGTCGCGCACCTGGCTTTCAGTCAAATCGATCCGGCTGAGGCGGACGTTGTCGAGCAGGTCGCCGGCGAAGAGAAAGACATCCTGCTGGACCAGGCCGATCGTGCGGCGCAGATCGCGCAGATTCCATTCACGGACGTCGCCGCCGTCAATCAGGATGCGGCCGGAGGTGACGTCGTAAAAGCGGTTGAGCAGCTTGATGATGGTCGTCTTGCCCGAGCCGGTCGGTCCGACGATCGCGACCTTCTGGCCCGGTTCGACGCGAAAGCTCAGGTCGCGCAAGACCGGCTCGCCGCGGCGGTACTCGAAGGAAACGTGCTCGAAGGCGATCGCGCCGAGCGGGCGCGTGATGCGGCGCGGCACGGCCGGACTCGCGATCGATTCCGGAATCGTCATCAGCGCTTCAATCCGCTCGACTGACGCCAGCGCCGATTGCAAGGTCGTGTACTTCGACGAGACGTCGCGCAGCGGCATGAAAAAACGCTGCGCGTAGTCGATAAACGCATAGAGGGTGCCGATCGTGATCAATCGATGAATGACGTCGCCACCGCCCACCCACAGAATCATCGCAACCGTGATCGAACTGAGGGCCTCGACCGAGGAGAACATCGCGCCGTCGTAGATGTTCGAGATGCGCTGCGACTCGCGATTCTTCTGATTGAGCTCCTGAAACTCGCGCCTGCTCTCGCGCTCGCGTGTGAAGAGCTGGATCACCGTCATTCCGCTCAGCGCCTCGGAGAGATAGGCGTTGAGCGCGGCGAGGCGCTCGCGAATCTCGCCAAAGACCACGCGCATCCGCACACGGAAAAAGTTAATGACGAGCAACAGCGGCGGCACGCCGCAGAGCGACCACAGCGCCAGGCGGACGTTGAACGCCAGCATGATCGAGATGATGCCGGCCAGCGTCAGGAAATCCATCAGCAGCGTGAGCGAGCCCGAGCTGAACATTTCGTTCACGGCGTCGATGTCGGTGGTCATCCGGCTGACGAGGCGGCCGGCGGGCGTGCGATCGAAATAGGCCATTGGCAGCCGCTCGACGTGGCGGAACAGTGCTACCCGCAGGTCGGAGAGACTATACTGCGCGACCAGCATGGTCAGATAGAACTGTCCGTAGAAGCTCGAGACCTCGCCCAGCAGGAGGATAAGGTACATCGCTCCCATTACCAGCAGGCCGTGGCCGTGAGAAGCCGCGAGGATCGGCGCGAGCCAGTGCGGGGCGGCGGTGGTATGCGCCGCCAGGAAGATATCGATCGTGAGCTTGAAGACATAGGGCTGAATCAGCACGAAGGTCGTGTTGATCGGCATCAGGATGACCGAGAGCCAGAACAGGCGGCGATACGGATGGATATAGCGCCAGATAAAGTTGAGCAGACGCCAATCATAAGAACGGAGGCTGCGATCTTGCGGTGCGTCGGCCATCGGCTAGTAGCGCGCAAGCTCCTCCTCGAGCAGTTGGCGACGGAACAGCTCGGCATAGATACCGCTGCGCGCCATGAGCTGTTCGTGGGTGCCGCGCTCGGCGATCGTGCCTTCTTCCAGCACGACGATCTCGTCGGCGTCGCGCACGGTGGAAGCGCGATGGGCAACTACGATGGTAGTGCGGCCCTTGACGCTTTCTTCGAGGCTGTGGAGCACCGCCCTTTCAGTTTCCGTGTCAACACTCGAGAGCGCATCGTCGAGCACCACGACCGCCGGGCTATATGCCAGCAGCCGCGCGATCGTTACCCGCTGCTTCTGGCCGCCGGACAACGACATCCCGCGCTCGCCGACGATTGTGTCGTAGCCGCGCGGCATCGCTTCGAGGTCAACGTCAAGTCCCGCGATATGCGCCGCCGCAGCAATCTCCTCGGGCGTGGCGTCGAGGCGGCCGAAGGCGATATTGCGCGCAATCGTGTCGGAGAACAGCACCGGCTCCTGCGGCACTACCCCGATTGTCTTGCGCAGACCCGCCAGCGGCAGCTCGCGCAGATCGCTGCCGTCGAGGGTCACCCGTCCGGTGGTCGGTTCGATCAGCCGGGCCAACAGTTTGACCATCGTCGATTTACCCGCTCCGGTGCGTCCGACGATCGCGAGCTTGCCGCCGGCCGGCACCTTCACGCTGATATCGCGCAGCGCCCACGAATGCTTAGATGCGCCATTGAGCGTCGCGCCGTTGATCGCGCCGGCTGGATCGGCAAAGTAGCTGTACGAAACGCGCTCCCAGGCGATCGCGCCGGAGGTCTCGAGTCGGATCTCGTCCCCTTCAACGCTAGCCACCTCGGTCGCCTCGAAAATCTCCTCGAGGCGACGCATCGACGCCTTGGCGCGCTGGTAAATCGAGAGCATCCAGCCGATCGAGACAGTGGGCCACGCGAGTTGGCCGAGGTAGGTCATGAAGGCGACCAAGTCGCCGATCGTGATCCGATGGGCCTCGATCAACGCGCCGCCATAGGTCAGCAGAATCATCATCGAGCCCGCCACGGCGGCGCGGATCAGCGGCATCAGCGCGCCGCGCACGCGCGCCAGCGCGAGATTCTGCTCGTTGTAATCGTCGTTCAGCGCGCGGAAGCGTTCGACCTCGCGCTCTTCGAGCGTATAAGCCTTGACCAGATGGATGCCCGACAGGCTCTCCTGAACCTTCGCGCCGAGGTCGCCCAGACCCTCCTGCACCCGGAAGCTGCGCTCCATCATCGCGCGCGTCAGAAAACGAATCACCACGAACAGGACGAGATAAGGCACGATCAGCGCGAGCGTCAGCCGCGCGTTGAGCGAGAACATGAAGATGAGCGCGAAGATGTAGGTGACCGGCGTATTGGTGAAACTCAGCACACCCATCCCGACCATCATGCGCACGGCAGTGAGGTCGTTGATCATGCGCGACATCAGGTCGCCGGTCTTGAGGCGCTCATAAAAGTCCGGACCGAGCCGGGTCGCGTGAGCGAAAAGCTCGTTGCGCAGATCGAATTCGATATCGCGCCCGGTGTTGAAAGTGATGATGCGCGAGAGCGCCCGCGCGACGCACATCAGCACCGCGACGGCGACCATCGCGATGGCGATATGCACCAGCTTAGTCGGACGGGCGGCGCGTGCGTCGTCGATCGCGCTGCGCATCAGCAGCGGCAGCAACATCTGGAGGAGCGCGAACGCAAAGGTGAAGAAGCCGCCGATCGCGTACCAGAGGCGATAGCGCCAGGCGTAGGTGAAGAGGCGTTTCATATCGCCAAGCTCACGTTATGGGAATCGTCCCTGCCGGTCCATCATATTCTGCCCGGCCTCTGCGCGAAGGCCCGCAGGCTTTACGCTCGAAGTGTAAGACAATATACGTTTCCCAAGGCCGAGGCAGAGGGAGGGGTGCATGGTAGTGCGGGAAGATCCCGAAGCGACAACGAGTCGCGAAGCGCAGGCGGCGATCACTCAGCAACGGTTCACGGACCAATTGCTGTCGCGACTGAACCTAGCTGATTTCATGGCAGTCTTGATGGTAGCGGCGACGGCCTTTAGCGCCTTCGCGACGTGGCGGACCGCCTCGATCGCCAACGCGATCTATGCGGCGGCCGAGCGCGCCTATTTCGGTCTCGAATCGACCACACTCGATGCCAGCCGGCCCGGGCATCCACGCGTCGTGATCGATTATCGCAACCTTGGCGATGTCTCAGCGACGAACCTGAAGATTATCTGGCGCTTGATCATCGACGGGGAGGAGGTAAAGTCCACTACGAAGATCATCACGCCGGGAATTCTGTCGCCGGGCACGCAACATCTGTTTCGAATGCCGATTCCGCCTGCGGCCTATGCTTCGATTGTGGCGGGTAAATCCTCACTCGAGGTGCAAATCGCCGCCGCGTACAACAATCTTCGGGGGAATCCGCTCTGCTATATGGCAAAACTGGTCTACGACGCCGAAGAGAAAGATTTCGACATCACAAACGGGACGCTTGACTGTGCGGCACAACGCGGTCTCTGGCCGTGACCTCAGGTGGAGCAAAGATTATGCGCTGTCCAGTTTGCAAACGTGAAACCGATCCCTCGCCGCAGAACCGCTATCGCCCGTTCTGCTCGGAGCGCTGCCGGATGGCCGATCTCGGAACCTGGGCCAGCGAGGCGTATAGCGTCGCCGGGGGAACAATCGACGATCACGAGCATCCCGATGATCATGAACATCCGCATGAACACTCCCGCGCGCGGCCTCGCGAACGGCCCGGCAAACAACCCCAGGAACAACCCACTGACCGCGCGCGCAAGAAACCGCGGGAGTGAGCGTCGCGCGCTCCGCCCCTCGTTGTCCGCCTAAGACTTCGTGCGGGCGCTGCGCATCGACCAGTAATCGTAGGACAGCCTGATCGCGGCCGCGGCGCGCTCGAAGCTGTCGAACACCACCAGACCACGGGCGCGCGCCAGTTCCCGTGCGCGCGCGACGATCGCCGCGACGTGGGCCTGATGCATGATCGCGACGAACGGCTTTGCCGTGCGCTGATTGAATTCGGCAATTTTGTCGAGCAGCGATGTCAGCTCGTCTTCATGCGTGGCCCAGCGCTGTGCGGCGAATCCTGTTCCGATCTCGAGGACGATCACATCGATTTTCGTATCGCGATCGAGGATGTCGAGAATGCGCCCCAGATTGCCGGTATGGACGCCACCGCCAATCGTGCCGCCGGCGTCGAGCGGATTGCGATAGCTGCCGCCGATAATATTGAAGAAGCTCTTCAGCTCCTCGTACGAGGCCTCGGAGAGCGTGGGAATTTCGAGACCCGCGGACGCGAAAGTGTCGGTGATCACCACCGACTGCCCGCCCGTCATCGCGACCAGTCCCATGCGCGCGCCCGCCACCGCGCGCCCGCGTGCGAGCATTTCAATCGCATCGAGCATCGGATCGAGACCCGTTACGCTGACGGCCCCGGCCTGCCGCACCATCGCGCTCCAGACCGCGGCTGGCGTCGCGAGCGATCCGGTATGTGAAAAGGTCGCGCGCGCACCGGCGTCGGTCATGCCACCCTTCCAGACTACGACCGGATGGCGCGTGGCGGCGTGCCGAAGCGCTTCAAAGAAGCGGCGGCCGTCGCGCGTCCCTTCGATATACATCCCGATCGCTTTCGTGGCCGGGTCGTCGGCCATCAGGCCGAGGTAATCCGCGGCCTCGAGCATCAGCACGTTGCCGATCGACGCCGCAAAATTAATCCGGATACCGCGCGCCGGAGCTTGCAGCGAGAAGTTGATCGAATGCGTACCGCTTTGCGAGATGAAGCAGACGTCGCCGGCGTCGCCGGTCTTGAGCTCGGGGAAATTGCACAGGCCGACGGCGGGACTGTAGAGACCCATGCAGTTCGGTCCCACCAGCGCGATCTCCGAATCGAGCGCCTGACTGCGCAAGTCGCCCTCGAGGCGGATACCTAGCTCCTCGGTGGTCTCGCTAAAGCCCGAAGTGAAAAAGCCGAGGCTGCCGACGCGATTCTCGATGCAGTCCTTGAGGATACGCGGTGCGACCTGGCGCGGCACCGCGCTGACAGCATAGTCGATGCGCTCCTCGGGCACGTCGGCCAGCGACTTGTAGTTGGCGATACCCATCGCCTCGATTCCGGGGATTTCCTTCGGATCGATCTGGACGGAGTAGAGCTTGCCCGTGAAACGCTTCATCGCGCGCAACCACATGTAGCCGCCGGCCCGCTTGTCGCCGATCACCGCGACCGAGCGAGCCTTGAAGGCCTGCGCGAGATTTTCCAATCGGCGCGAGCGGTTCGGATCGGCCTCGGCGGCTGGCGTCTGTGCGCTATCGAGCAATACCCGCGCGTCGAGTACGGCGAGCCCGTGCTCATAAGCAACAATCGGATTGAGGTCCAGTTCCTTAACCTCAGGATGAGATGCAGCGAACTCCGACAGCGTCGCGAGCAGCGCTGCGACCGAGTCGAGGTCGATCGGCTTGCCCCCACGCGCACCACGCAGGATCGCGCTGCCGCGCAATTCATCAAGCATCGCGCGCGCTTCGCGGCGATCAATCGGCGCAAGGCGAAAGGCCGTATCGGCGAAGATTTCGACGAAGACGCCGCCCAGCCCGGCGATGACCAGTGGCCCGAAGCGCTCGTCGCGAACGATCCCGACAATTAGTTCGATGCCCGGGCGCGCCATCGTATCGACCGCGACGCCGTCGAATTGCGCGCCGGGCGAGTGCGCCTCGAGGTCGCGGCGAATACGCTCGAAGGCTGCACGGACCTCGTCCTCGGAGTTCAGACCGAGGGCGACGCCGCCGATTTCGCTTTTGTGGCTGACTTGCGGGGACAGGACCTTCAGCACTGCGGGGAAGCCGCGGCGCTTGGCCGCGGCGGCCGCCTCGTCGCCGCTGCGTGCGTGATCAGGAATCTCGACGGCGACCCCGAGCGCACGGACCAGCAGCTTCGCGTCAATCTCAGAGAGCGCATTGCGGCCGTCCGCAAGTGCGCTCGCGGTTAATTGTCCGATAGTTCTCTCGTCCACGATTCTGGCGTATAGCAAAGGTTTGCGACTGATTGAAAACCGGGATGCCGCCGCAATCGAGAAAACGGGTGTTCGTGACGCGCCCGATCGCCGACGCTGCCCTGCGCCGGCTCGCGGAATCTGCGCGCGTCGATCTCTGGGACGACGAGAACGCGCCGCCGCACGAGGAGCTGCTCACGCGCGTCGCCACGACCGACGCCGTCATCAGCATGGTCTCGGATCGCTTCGACGCGGCGACGATCGCGGCGCTGCCGCGGCTCGCGGTGATCAGCAACTTCGCCGTAGGACTCGATAATATCGATCTTGACGCGGCGACTCGCGCCGGCATCGCCGTAGGGCACACCGCCGGAGTCTTGACCGAGACCACCGCTGACCTCGCCTTCGCGCTGATGCTGGCGGCGGCGCGGCGGGTCGCCGAAGGCGACCGCTACGTGCGCGCAGGACGCTGGCGCACCTGGACGCCGCGCCTGATGCTCGGACGGGACGTCTGGGGTGCAACGCTCGGGATTATCGGCTGGGGCGCGATCGGGCAGGCGGTCGCGCGCCGCGCGGCAGGTTTCGGGATGTGCATCCTGTACGCGGCGCATACTTCCTCGCGCCAGCGACAAGAGCCCGCGGCGACGGTGCTCACCGCTCCCGCGGCGGAGCAGGTGGTCCTTGCGGCCGAGCAGGTTGAGCTGACGCGGCTGCTGGCGGAGTCGGACTTTATTTCGATCAATGTGCCGTTGACGCCGGCTACGCATCATCTGATCGGCACACACGAATTCGCCGCAATGAAACGCGAGGCGATTATCGTCAACACCGCGCGCGGTGCCGTGATCGATCAGGAGGCGCTGATCATGGCACTTAAGCTCGAGCGGATCGCGGGCGCCGGCCTGGATGTCACGGAAGTCGAGCCGCTCCCGTCAGACCATCCGCTGTTGCAATTTCCGAACGTGGTCGTGACGCCGCATATCGGCAGCGCAAGTCACGCGACGCGGCTGCGGATGGCGGAACTCGCCGTCGACAATGTCCTCGACGTTTTAGCCGGTAAGCTCCCCCGTCGCTGCGCCAACCCGACCGTGGCGTTGCGCACACCGGCAGCGTCAGCGAAATAGATTATCCTCGCGCGGCGGCGATCGCCTCCGCCAGCGAGAAGCGCCCTTCATAGAGCGCGCGTCCGCTGATAACGCCGGCGACGCCCGCATCGAAACAGCGCGCGAGCACCCGAATATCATCCAGCGTCGCGACGCCACCTGAGGCGATCAGCGGGAGACCAGCCTTTTTAGCATTCGCGGAGAACATCGCGGCGTTGGCGCCCGCTTCGGTGCCGTCGCGGGCGATGTCCGTGAGCACGATCGCGGCCGCGCCGGCCGCGCAAAAGCGGCTAATCGCGTCGGCGACTGTAAGTTGGCTGGTCTCGACCCATCCGCGAATCGCGAGATGGCCATCGCGCGCATCGAGCGAGCCGAAAATGCGCTCTGGGAACTTCGCACAAGCTTCAACCATCACTTGAGGTTCCAGGAAAGCCGCCGAGCCCAGCGAGACGAAATCGGCCCCCGCGGCGATCGTGGCACAAATCGAGTCGAGCGAGCGCAAGCCGCCGCTGATATCGAGACGGCAGCCGACCGCGTCGCGAATTGCGTGGATCGCCTCGAGGTTCTGCGGCGCGCCCACGATCGCGCCGTCGAGGTCCACGATATGGATCAGCTCGGCGCCCTCGCGCTCGAAGCGCCGGGCCGTCGCCGCCGGATCATCGTCATAAACGGTCGCGCGACTCATCTCGCCGCGCAGCAGGCGCACGACTTTCCCGCCCTTGAGATCGATCGCCGGGATAACGGTGAAGCGGCTGAAGAGCGGATTCGTCAAGCGATCATGCCGTGGCAGCGCCCGCCGCCGCGGACCCTCGTCAGGACAGGGTGCCCTTGGTCGAGAGCGCGCCGGCAATACGAGGGTCGAGCGCGGTCGCGGTGTCCATCGCACGCGCGAGCGCCTTGAACGCCGACTCGATTATGTGATGGGGGTTGCGCCCGCTGTGCAGGTTGAGGTGGAGGTTCATGCCGGTTTCATCCGCGAGCGCCTTCATAAAATCGTTGATCAGCGTGGTTTGAAACGCGCCGACGCGTTCCTGGGTGATGGGCACATTGTAGGCAAGGTAAGAGCGCCCGCTGATGTCGACGACGACGTTGCACAACGCCTCGTCAAGCGGGACGGTGGCTTCGCCGAAGCGGCGGATGCCGGAACGGTCGCCGAGCGCCTCGCGGAAGGCCCGGCCGAGCACGATTCCGACGTCCTCGACAGTATGATGATCGTCAACCTTAAGGTCGCCGTCGGCGGCGACTTTGAGATCGAAAAAACCGTGGCGGGCGAAGCTTTCGAGCATGTGGTCGAGAAACGGCACGCCGGTGTTGACGGCAGCGTCGCCGCGGCCATCGAGCTTTAGGGCGACGCTGATATGGGTTTCGCGCGTCTTGCGCTCGACCGCCGCAACACGTTTAGGCGAATTGTTCGCCGCCGCGCTTGTTCGAGCAATTCCGAGCGAGCGCGACTTAACTCGATTTTCCATTGGATGCCTTGTTTCCCCGCCGCGCCTGCCGCCCATTCAGCTTAAGTTGGCCCTGCTCGAACCGTACCTCGATCGCGCGAGCGTGACCCTCGAAACCTTCCATCCGCGCTAGCCGCGTCGTCGCCGGGGCAAGCTGTGCCAGCGCCCGCTGCGAGCTCTCGATTATACTGGTTCGCTTGAGGAAATCGTAAGCACCCAGCGGGGAGGCGAAGCGGGCAGCGCCGCCGGTGGGCAAAACGTGATTGGGCCCGGCGAGATAGTCGCCGAGCGGCGCGGGCGAATGGCCACCGAGAAAGACCGCGCCCGCAGCCTCGACCCGCGGAAGCCATCGCGCGGGGTTGGCGATTTCGAGCTCAAGATGTTCGGGGGCAATCTGATTAGCGAGCTCGAACGCGGCATCGAGGTCCTTGACGATGATCGCAGCGGCCCGCCGCGCCATCACGCGCCTGACCGCCGCCGCCCGCGGCAGATCGTCGAGCGCGCGTTCGAGCGCCGCCGCGGTCTCCTCTGCGATACTCCGGGAGTTAGTGAGCAGTATGGCGGCCTCGTCACCCGAGCCATGCTCAGCCTGCGCGATGAGATCGGCAGCCACCCAGGTCGGGTGCGCGGCGGCGTCGGCGATGATCAAGACTTCGCTCGGCCCGGCCATTTTATCGATATCAACTGCGCCATTGACCATTCTTTTCGCCGCCTGCACCCAGGCATTGCCGGGGCCGACGATTTTATCGACCGGAGCGATCGTCGCAGTGCCGTAGGCAAGCGCGGCGATCGCTTGCGCGCCGCCAACGCGATAGACCTCGCTGACGCCTGCGATCGCGGCCGCCGCCAAGACGCCAAGGTTGTCGCCGAACTGGTTATCGGACTTCTTAGCGGGCTTGTCAGCGGATTTGCCGGGCGGGGAAACCATCGCGATCTCTTTGACGCCGGCGACGCGTGCGGGGATCGCATTCATCAGCACCGACGAGGGATAGGCGCCCTGCCCGCCCGGCACGTAGATGCCGACGCGACGGAGCGGGCGGACGATCGAACCGAGGCGCATCCCGAGAGCCTCTCGATAAGAGAACGATTTGATCAGGGTGCGGCGGTGGAAAGCCTCAATCCGTCGCGCGGCGAGCTCGAGCGCGCGCCGCTCCGAAACTGGCAGCGTCGCGCGCGCGTCGGCTAATTCGGCGGCGCTCACGCGGAGGTGCGCGCGCGGAATCCTCACTGTGTCGAAGCGCGCAGTGAGGCGGACCAGGGCCGCGTCACCGCCACGGCGGACTTCGGCGATAATTTTCGCAACTGCTTGATCGACCGCGCCGCCGGTCTCGCCGCGCCGCTTGAAGATCAGTTTGAGCAGGCGCTCGCAGGCCGGTGATCCGGCATCCAATACGCGCAGCGGCATCGGATTATTCGGCGACGCGATCAATCTCTGCGCCGAGCGCGCGCAGCTTGTCGTCGAGCGCCTCGTAGCCGCGATCGAGGTGATAGACGCGGCTGACGTGGGTGTGGTTTTCGGCGGCGAGGCCGGCGAGAATGAGGCCCATCGAGGCGCGCAAGTCGGTCGCCATCACGGGTGCGCCGCTTAACGGCGAGGCGCCGCGTACGATCGCGGTCGGACCCTTCATCACGATGTCGGCGCCCATCCGGATGAGTTCGGGGGCGTGCATGAAACGGTTCTCGAAAATGGTCTCGGTAATGACGGAGGTTCCGCGCGCCTGCGTCAGCAGCGCCATCATCTGGGCCTGCAGATCGGTCGGGAAACCCGGATAGGGCAGCGTGCGCAGCTCGACTGACCGCAAACCACCGGAACGCGCGACCCGCAGCCCGCCGTTGAGCGATGAGACCTCGGCGCCGGTTTCGCGCAACTTGACGATCACCGCGTCGAGCTGCGCGGCCGGAGCGTTTTCCACGGTCACGTCGCCGCCGGTGATCGCCGCGGCGATCATCAATGAGCCGGCCTCGATGCGATCGGGGATGACGCGATGCTCCGCCCCGTGCAGCCGCTCGACTCCCTCAATGGTGATCACGTGGGTGCCGGCGCCTTCGACCTGCGCACCCATCGCGATCAGCAGTGCGGCGAGGTCCTGGACCTCGGGTTCGCGCGCGGCGTTTTCGATGGTCGTGCGTCCGCGCGCCAGGACCGCCGCCATCATGATGTTTTCCGTCGCGCCGACGGAAGGACTGTCGAGCCACAAACGCGCGCCGGCCAGGCGCTCGGCGTGAGCCTCGACATAACCGTTGCGGAGCTGGATACGCGCGCCCAACGCGCGGATTCCGCCGATATGCAGGTTGACTGGCCGCGCCCCGATCGCGCATCCGCCGGGGGTCGAGACGCGCGCGCGGCCGGTGCGGGCGAGCATCGGGCCGAGCACGACGAACGAGGCCCGCATGGTTTTGACCAGGTCGTAGGAGGCCTCGTGCGCGTGCACTTCGGCGGCGCAGATTTCGAGGCTGTGTTCGTCGAGCCAGTGCGCGGTCGCGCCGAGCCCTTCGAGCAGGGCGATCGCCGTGCGGACGTCGCGCAGGCGCGGGACGTTGTGCAGGACGAGCGGCTCGCGGGTGAGCAGCGACGCCATCAGAATCGGCAGAGTGGCGTTCTTGCTGCCGCTGACGGCGACCGCGCCGCGCAGCGTGCGGCCGCCGCGGATGATCATCTGGTCCATGAAGGTGCCGCTACTTTAACGTGCGCCCGCCCGGCGGGCTATCGCAGGTTCGCGCCGGCTGCAACCTCAAGTCGCCGCGCTGTCGGCGGGGCACTATGGGTCGGCAGCCTGGTGGCGAAAATGCGGGAATGGCTGGTGGGTCGCGAAACAAGATTTTTAAAATGGTGCCTGTCGGTTACAGACCAACTCGTGAGGCTAAAGATTCGCGGGACGTTCAACAGTGCCGACCACCGCTGATACGTCCGCGAGGCGATAGACATAATATGATTTAGGGATCCCGAGTATACGCTCCGTCTTCACCGTCCCATCAGGGAAATAGCCCTGTAATTTACGACGTGTGATCACCGTCGTGCCTCTGATCATTTCGTTCCAATCCGGGAGCGTCTTCTCCCAGCCCCTGTGCATTCTTGCACGGAGGGCGCGGGGCATGGCCCACCAGAACGGAATGCCGGTATGCGCCTCCAGCGGAAAATAGACCGAGGGCGTCTGGACGTAATAGGAGGGCGCCAGACGGCGGGCTTCGCCAGCGAATTTCCGCTCGTTCGGCTCACCGCCGACATGCTCGATCACGCTGTTGCTGAAGACGATGTCGAAACTATTATCACTGTAGTCGTGAAGTTGTGTGGCATCTCCTTCGACGAAGGTGAAGTGATGATGGCTGTCGGTGTTCTTCGCAGGATCTGTGCAGGTTAGGTTCACGATGGTGACGTCGAGTGGCGTTTTGATCAGGTTCCAGATTGTGGTGGTGCCACCTAGGTCAATCACCCGGGTGCCGCGCTCCGGAGCAAAAATTTTCTCAAACTCTGCCATCCGGCTTCCACGTAAAGCTGGCTGAACGCGCGTGAGGATTTCGTGAAAGACCTTAAGGCGCAGATATTTGAGATTTAGCATGGCGACTTCCATCGCAGGCGAAGATGGCGCGCCCTATTTATCGCTGAGGGCGGCGGCTTGTTCGGCGGTGGCGAGCGCGTCGATAATCGGTTCGAGTGCGCCGTCGAGCACCTGATCAAGCTGATGGAGCGTCAGGTTGACGCGATGGTCGGTGACGCGCGACTGCGGAAAATTGTAAGTGCGGATGCGTTCGGAGCGGTCCCCCGTCCCGACCATCGAGCGGCGCGCGTCGGCGATCTTGGCGTCCTGCTCGGCGTGGGCGTTTTCGAGCAGGCGTGCGCGCAGAATCTTGAGCGCGCGGGCCTTGTTCTTGTGCTGGGATTTTTCGTCGCGGCAGATGATCACCATCCCGGTCGGAATATGAGTGATGCGGACGGCGGAATCGGTCGTGTTTACGCTCTGGCCGCCGGGACCCGACGCGCGCATCACGTCGATGCGCAAATCTTTTTCTTCGTTGATGCTGACCTCGACCTCGTCAGCCTCGGGCAGCACGGCGACGGTTACCGCAGAGGTGTGGATGCGGCCTGAACCTTCGGTCGCGGGCACACGCTGCACGCGATGGACCCCGCCCTCGAACTTGAGGCGGCTGAAGGCGCCGCGCCCGCTGATCGAGGCGATGACTTCCTTGATTCCGCCAAGGCCGGTGCTACTCTGGCTGAGCGCCTCGACCTTCCAGCCGTGGCGCTCGGCATAGCGGTTGTACATGCGAAAGAGGACGCCGGCGAAGAGCGAAGCCTCCTCGCCGCCGGTGCCGGCGCGAATCTCGAGCAGGACATTTTTGTCGTCGTTGGGATCGCGCGGGGTCAACAGGAGTTTCAGCCGCTCTTCGATTTCGCCTTGATGGCGCGCGAGTTCCGGCAAATCGGCGCGGGCCAGATCTCGTAGCTCGGCGTCGTCACCCTGGATAAAGGCGTCGTGCTCGGCAATCTCCTCGAGCAGTTTGCGGTAGTCGCGCGCGACCACGACGACGTCCGCGAGTTGCGCGCGTTCGCGCCCCAATTTGGCGTATTCGCGGTTGTTCGCGGCGACTGCGGGATCGCTCAGGCGGCGTTCGAGCTCGCCGAAGCGCTCCTCGACGCCTTTGAGCTTGTCGAGCAGAGGATTCAACGGCCGTTGCTCAATTAATCATGGCGCGCGCGCAGAAGGGGCGCCATCAGGCTCCTCGCTTACTCGGCAGTGGCCTTGGTCGCGGGGGTTTTGCCGTATTTCCGGTTGAAGCGCTCGACGCGTCCGGCGGTATCGACCAAGCGTTGCTGGCCGGTGTAGAACGGATGGCAGTTCGAGCAGACTTCGACCTGGATTTTCGGCAGGGTCGAATGCGTCTCGAAGGTGTTGCCGCAGGCGCAGGTCACTACGCATCGGCGATAGTCGGGATGGATTGCAGCTTTCATATTAAGGCCCACCGGCATTAGTCACCGGAAGTGGAGCTATAATAATCATCATTTGGTCGCGGCACAATTCACCTGCGTACCTGGTTAGAATCGCGTGACAACTTTGAGCTGCGGGGGCGGCGCGGCTAGAATGCTGCGCGGCAGGATGACGCGCAGGATGCGAAGGTCGGGCAAAACTTCCGCGGTGAAGATCGGGCTGCGCTGTCGGTGTGCGGCGCTCGCGCTGGGGTTGCTGGCGCTGGCCGGATGCGTCGCGCCAAAACCGCCGAGCGATGAACGGCCGCTCCAACCGGTGCCGAACGTCCCCGACCGGCCGGAAGTGGTGACCGATCTATCGAAGTTGTCGGCGGCGGATACGACGGCGGTCGCGCTGCCGCCGGTGCTGCCGACCGTTTCACCCTTGCAGTCCACGAGCAACGTCAGCGTAGGCGCTTCGCGCAATGAGCAACTGACGCACAAGCTCGCCGCCGGCGAGCCGGGACGTTACGACACCGAGACGCCCTCATCGGACACGCAGGCGCCGGGGGGAACTCGCCTGCTCAATGACAAAGCGCGTCAGTACGCCAATTTCAGCGATATTTTGTTGACGCAGACGATGCGCGCCGCGCTGACGCTGGAGCCGGAGAAACTGGGGAGCAAGCGCGTGCCCCTCGAACTGACGCCGGTGGTGCTGACTGCGATCATGGACCCGGAGGGCCGGCTCAAGGAGATCGTGATCGAGCATCATTCGGGCGACCTCGCGGTCGATCGGCTGTTTATCGAGGCGTGCAAGCAAGGCATCTGGTCGCGCAATCCGCCGGTCGGCGCGCGCAGCGTTGAGGGCACCTATCGCGTACAGATCCAGGGCAGCGTCTCGAATCGGACCTTTGACCGCTACGGCCAGTACACCTACTCGACCGAAATCGGGCTGGCGATTTTGTAGCAGGCAGTTGAAAAGGATCTTCAACTGGGAATCTTGACGCAGCTCCAGGGTGCGGCCGAGTCTGCGAGGCGCGGCCAAGATACGACGCGCCTGCTCGCTACGCTGCGCTTCGCTAGTGCTCGACCGAAATCGGGCTGGCGATTTTGTAGCGTCGCGCGCCGCGCTCGAGTCTTAGGACAGCAAGCGCGCCGCCGCCCGATCAAGCATCCAGGTAACGTCGCCGTCGGGCGGCGCGATGAGCTGCGCGGGCGCGGATTCGGGGTCGCGTGGACCTTCGAGCACCGCTTTCACCGCCGCGGCCTTGGACTCGCCGGCAACCAGAAAGATGATGCGTGCGGCCTGATTCAAAATCGGCGCCGTCAGCGTGATGCGATGGCGTTGCGGGGCGTCAACCTCGATCGCAACCGCGAGGCGGTCGGTGATGGCGAGGGCCGGATGGTGCGGGAAGAGCGACGCGATATGCGCGTTCTCGCCCAAGCCGAGCAGCACGAGATTGAACACGGGCATCGCGCCGGGGTCGAGGTGGAAGAAGGTGCGCAGATGGTCTTCGTAAGCGCGCGCAGCGGTCTCGGGAGGATCCTCGCCGCGCATCCGATGAATCTGCTCGGGGCGCAGCTCGAGCTTCGAGAGCAGCGTGCGGTTGGCCATCGCGAAGTTGCTCGCGGGATCGTCGGGCGGCACGCAGCGCTCGTCGCCCCAGAAGAACTGCGCTTCACTCCAATCGATACTGTGATGGAAGCGTGAGGCGAGGAGCTCGTAAGTTGGCTCTGGGGTCAACCCGCCAGTCAGGCAGAAGGTGAACTCGCCGTGGGTGCACACGGCCTCGCCGGCGACGTGCGCGATCTCTTCGGCGGCGTGGACGAAGAGGGAAGCGGCGTCGTCAAGGACGATTAATTTTGGTGCGCTCATTGCGCCGGCCAATGCGGTGCGCTCATCACGTCAGGATTCCGCAGAATCAAGGCTGAACGCAACTGGTGATCGAATCTTCGTGAACGACGCTACGATTTCAGCAGTTCGGCGTACTTTTTGTGAAACTTTGCGAGCTTCGGTGTGATGACGACCTGGCAGTACGGCGCAAAAGCGTTGTTGCGATAGTATTCGGCGTGGTAGTCCTCGGCCGGGTAGAAGGCCTCGAGCGGTTTGATCTCGGTGACGATCGGCGCGTTGAAGGCGTTGCTTTTGGAGAGCTCCTCGATACAGTTTGTCGCCGCGCGCTTCTGCGCCGGCGAAGTGTAGAGAATGATCGAACGGTATTCGGTGCCGACGTCGGCGCCTTGGCGGTTGAGGGTCGTCGGGTCGTGGGTCGCGAAAAAGACGGTCAAAAGATCAGCGTAGGTGACCTGCGCGGGATCGAATTCGATGCGCCCGACCTCGGCATGACCGGTCCGGCCAGTGCAGACCTGAGAATAAGTCGGGTTGGGCAGCGTGCCTCCGGCATAACCGGATTTGACGCTAATCACGCCCTTAACCTGCTCGAACACCGCCTCGGTGCACCAGAAGCAGCCTTCACCAAATACTGCAATCTCGGTCTTATCGCTCATTTGATCCCTGCGCGCCCACCTTATGACTCAAGCTGCAGGCTGACGCTGCGGTTATCTCCATCCCATAATCAAATGTCTTTATCAAGTTCAGCGCCGAGGGCCGGATGAGCCACGCGATGAAACTCGTACTCCCAGCGCGGGCCGTGATCGAGCTCCTCGCCGAGCGTGCGCAGATGGGCCAACTCGTGGACCATCGTGCGGAAGCTGTAGTGATCGGTGTTACGGCCAATCAGGATGGTCTTGCGATCGTGCTGCGTCACGCCGCATACATGTCGGCCGTAAGCGTGCTGGATGACGGTCTTGCGCACCAGGTAGACCTTCCAGCCCGAGGGCATCGGCTCGCGCCAGATGCGCGACCAAGTCCCGCGCGCCAGATCAGTGATATTTTTTCGCCGGAGCGAACGGGCGGCGTTTGCCATCAGTGATCTACCATCAGGATCAGGGCGCGCGCGTTTCATTTTGACGGCTTCCGAGCTTCGTGCTCAGGCGCCAAAGATCTCCTTGAAGAATCCGCTCATCGCCTGCCACGAACGCCGGTCGGTCTGTTCGTTGTATTTGATTCCCGGCGCGCCGATCAGGTCGGCCTCAGGATTAGTAAAGCTATGCACCGTACCGCCGTAGTTGATGACCTGCCAATCGACGCCGGCCTTGGTCATCTCGGCGGTGAAGCCGGCTAACTGCTCGGGCGGCACGAAGGGATCCTCGGCGCCGTTGCACACCAGGACTTTCGCCTTGACCGCGCCAGCCGCCGCGGGCATCGCGGTGCCCAGGCCGCCGTGAAATGAAACCACCCCGCTGAGCGCCGCGCCGTCGCGCGCAATCTCGAGCGAGCAGGTGCCGCCCATGCAATAACCCATCACGGCGAGCCGCTTGGGATCGACTTGCGGCAGCGCCGCGAGCTTATCGAGCGCGGCGCGGACGCGGCGGCGAACTTTCGCGGGATCGCCCAGCAACGCCATCGCGTACTTGATGCCCTCGGGAAGATCCTTGGCGACCAGACGATCGCCATAGGGGTCGGCGCCGAAACCGACGTAGCCAAGCTTGGCCAGGCGCTCGGCGCGCTCCTTGACGAAGGGGCCGAGACCGAAAGCGTCGGGCATGATCAGCACGCCCGGGCGGCGCGCGCTGCTATGCTCGTCATAAGCGTAGAGGCCGTGACAGTTAACGTCGCCGTCCTGATAGCGAATATCTTCGTGTTTCATCGATTCTCCATTGAACAGTTGGCCGTTGGTGAATTACGGTCCGTCCCATTCATAGCGGATTTCGCTATCGGGGTGGAGCGGCGCTGTTCTCCCTGATTCTTGACGCAGCTCGCAGACTCCTGACCTTGACCGCGCCTCGCCGATCCAGCCTACTCCTTCACGCAAACGACTCTGCTCACCGACCTGTGCACAGCTTCCCTCGTGTTTACTCCCCCTTCCAGTTGGGTTTGCGCTTCTCGGCGAAGGCGCGAGGACCTTCGATCATATCCTTTGACTTGAAGAGCCGATTGGTCGCCGGATACTTTTTCGCCGTCGCCTCTTCGATCGAAAGATGCAATGCCTGATAGGCCTGCTCCTTGCTTGCCTGCACGGACAGCGGCGAGCATTCCATAATCTCCGCGGCCCAGCGTTCTGCCGTCGGCATCAGATCCTTAAGCGGCACGACTTCGTTCACCAGACCCCATCGATGAGCTTCCGCGGCCATGATGTGCTTGCCGGTGAGCATCATGCCCATCGCGATCTTGAGCGGGATGTGACGCGGCAGCCGATGGACTCCGCCGGCGCCCGCCATCAGGCCGACGCGCACCTCGGGCAGCCCGAGACGCGCGTGATCGGCGGCGATAATGATGTCGCAGGCGAGCGCGATTTCCAGCCCGCCGCCGAGGGCGAACCCGTTGACCGCCGCAATCACCGGCTTGACGATATCGTAGCGATCGGTGATGCCGGCGAAGCCGCCGCGCCAGTGCGGCATCGGTTCGCCGTGATGTGCCGCCGTGTACTTCAAGTCGTTGCCGGCGGAGAAGGCCCGATCGCCGGCGCCGGTTAGAATCGCTACCCACAAATTCTTGTCGGCGGCGAAGTCATCCCAGACCTGATCCATTTCGACGTGACACGGCGGATGCATCGCGTTCATCACCTCGGGCCGGTTGAAAGTCACGTACGCCAAATGATCCTTCTTCTCGTACTTCACAAACTTCAGGTCCATCTCAACGCTCCTTAAGTTTTTCCCCTCTGATCTAATTCTTTATTGGGCCCCGCGAAGTCGCTCCGCTTGCTGTTACTGCGGATGATCCTCGTCGAGCAATTCAAAGAACGCATCGATACTTTGCATCAATTGCCGCCGAATCTGCGCGCGAGTGCCTTCCAGCAGATGCATCGTGACGCGCGCCGAGGTGCCGTCGTTCAAGCTGACGCTCGCGTCTTCGACCTTGACCGGCTGACTCGGCTGGAACAGCCGCATCCCGTAAATCATTGCGCCCCGCTCCGCAGCGCCTTTCACCAGCTTAAGTCTGCTTGCCATCAATTGCCTCTTCTGCCCGGAGTCTCCTGCACAGTCGCCTCCCGCGACAGCTTTATAGCACAACACAACGTTAGCGGAGCGCGGCTGCCGCGCGGAGCGAGCAAGCGAGTCTGCGAGCTGCGTCAAGATTCTTGATTAGCGGAGCGCGGCTGCGGAGCGCCGCAGCTAGCGGGAAATTTGACATGCGCGGGCTGGGCCTAGACAATTCCGCCGATGGGACGCTTCAAGCTGCGCACTCTGATGGTGCTGGCGGTCGTGCTCGTGGCCGGCTGCGGAGTGGTGTATGACGCCGGCTCACGCGCCAAGGCGGCACGCATGGCATCTACGCTGAAGGCTGGAGAATCGACCGTTCAGGTCCACTCGGATTGGGGCGAACCCGACATGCGCACGCCGCTCGAACAGAATTCCGAACTCTGGAGCTACGTTTCGACGCCGAACTCGAACGACATCGCGGCAACTTTGCTCTACACCTCAACCAAACCCGGCGACACGGACAAATTTCTCGATTTGAAGTTCGTCGACGACAAACTCGTCTCATGGGCGACGGTGGAGCATACGATGCCGGCGAAAAAAGGCGCAGGATTCAGCTACGGATTCGGCACGGGCGGAGGGGGCGGAACTCCGATTACCCATTATTAGGCTAAAGCAGCCATCTGCTGACGAAATATTGCGCCCCGCGCGGCACATCGTGTCTAATTGTTGGTAGAGAACTCTTCCCGACGTAATGGCGACTGCGCACAAAGGTTTTGAAGCAATCCTGCTCGACCGTTCCTGGGTTTCACCTCAGGACCTCGAGAAGGCCAAGCAGCGCAAAAAGCCTGGGCAAGAGCTCGCCCAGGTGCTGGTCGATATGGGCGCACTCGAGCCCCAGCGGCTCGCCCGTGCTCTCGCCCAGGAATACTGGTTGCCGTTTCAGGCGCAAATCGACGGCCACCTGCTCGACAGCGACCTTGTCGCCAAGGTCCCGATCAACTACGCCAAGAAAAACGCGCTGCTGCCGATCGGCCTGAAGGACGGCGCGGTGATGGTCGCGATCGCAGATCCGTCGAATTACGAAGTGCTCGACGATCTCCACGTGCTTTTCGGCAAGGCGATCAATCCGGTGGTTGCGCCGCTCGAGGTGATCAACGAAGCGATCAATCGAGCCTACGATCAGGCCGCCACGACCACCGCCCAGGATTTGATGATCGATCTCGACGAAGAGCGGCTCGATCTGGTCGCCAGCGAGCTTGCCTCCGAGCCGCGCGATCTGCTCGAAGCCGACGACGCCGCGCCGATTATCAAGCTGGTCAACGGGCTCTTGTCGCAGGCGGTCAAGGATCGCGCCAGTGACATCCACGTCGAGGTTTTCGAGCGCGATCTGGTGGTGCGCTTCCGCGTCGACGGGATGCTCTACGATCTGCTGTCACCGCCCAAGCGTTTTCATGCTGCGATCGCCTCGCGCATCAAGGTTATGTCCGGGCTGAACATCGCCGAGAAGCGGCTGCCGCAGGACGGGCGCATCCGCGTGCGCATCGCCGGCCGCGACATCGATATCCGCGTCTCGACCATTCCCACCGCCTTCGGCGAGCGCATCGTGCTGCGGCTGCTCGATCGCGGCCAGGCGCAGGTCGACGTCAATCTCGATCGGCTGGGTTTCTCGGGCGACAATTTGCGCAAAATCGATCGCTTGATTCGGCAGAGTCACGGCATCATCCTCGCCACCGGCCCCACCGGCTCGGGCAAAACCACGACGCTCTACGCCTGCCTCAGCCGCATCAACTCACCCGAAAAAAATATCATCACGATCGAAGACCCGATCGAATATCAGCTTCACGGCGTCGGCCAGATGCAGGTGAATCCGAAGATCGAGCTGACATTTGCCAACGGGCTGCGCTCGATTTTGCGTCAGGATCCCGACGTCATCATGGTCGGCGAAATCCGCGACAGCGAAACCGCCGAGATCGCGATTCAGGCCGCCCTCACCGGCCATCTGGTCTTTTCCACCCTCCATACCAACGACTCGTTCGGCGCACTGACGCGCCTGGTCGATATGGAGATCGAGCCGTTCCTGGTGTCGTCCTCGGTGTTGGCGGTGCTGGCTCAGCGCCTGCTCCGGGTGGTCTGCCCGGAGTGCCGCGAGCCGTACACGCCCGCCGAAAATGAATTGGCGCGTATCGGTTTGCGTCCCAGTCATTTGAAGGGCCCGATCTACAAACCCAAGGGTTGCAAAGCTTGCCGCAACAGTGGCTATCGCGGCCGTACCGCGATTCAGGAACTGATGATCATTGACGACGAGGTGCGCAGCCTCGTGATGCGCAAGGCCGATTCCGCGACCTTGCGGCGGGCCTGCACTTCGCAAGGGATGAAATTGCTCAGACAGGACGGCGCCGAGCGCGTGATGGCCGGACAGACCACCATTGAAGAGCTGCTCCGCGTTACGCAAGAGGAGATCAGTTAGCGCGGCCGCGCGGCCGAAACCATCATGCCGGTTTTTGCCTACCGTGGACTTGCGCCGAGCGGCCGCAATGTTGGCGGCGTCATCGACGCCGACAGCGCCCGCACCGCCCGCGGCAAACTGCGCGAACTCGGCATCTTCCCCACCGAATTGACCGCGGAAGCCGACGCTGCATTACAGGCGCAGGCACCCCGCCAATGGCTGCCGACCTTCCATCGACGCCTCCCGGCGCCCGAACTCGCCCTGCTGACCCGCCAGCTCAGCACGTTGCTCGGCGCCGGGGTTCAACTCGTTGAGGCCCTCGGCACGCTCGCCGATCAATCGACCCGCCCCCACATCAAGCGGATGCTCTCGCAGGTCCGCGAGCGCGTGCGCGAGGGCTCGTCGCTGGCCGACGCCCTGATGCTCCATCCCGAGATCTTCTCCGACCTCTACGTCGGGATGGTCCGCGTTGGCGAGGCCGCCGGCGCCCTTGAGCCCGTCCTCGATCGCCTCGCCGACTACAGCGAGCGTCAGTCGGAATTCGTCGGCAAGGTGCGCGGCGCGCTCACCTACCCGGTCATCATGATCCTCGCCGGCATGCTCATCATGGGCTTTCTCGTCACCTACGTGATTCCGCAGGTCGCGACGATTTTCGATCAGCAGCACGCGGCCCTGCCTCTGATGACCCGCGTGCTGATTCGCCTATCCGGCATCCTGTCGAATTACTGGCTCGTGATCATTATCGCGCTCGTCGCCGCCATCGCCGGCATCATGTTCGGGCTCTCCACCCGCGCCGGCCGCCGCGTCTACGATCGTTGGATCCTGCGGATGCCTTACCTCGGCCCTACCATGACGCGGATCATTTGCGCGCGCTTCGCCCGCACGCTCGCGACCCTGCTCGAAAGCGGCGTACAACTGATGCCCGCTCTGACCGCCGTCAAGCGCGTCGTCACCAACGGTCTGTTGGCCGACGCCGTCGAGCAGAGCCGCGACAGTATCCGCGAAGGCCACGGCATGGGGCAGACGCTGCAGCGCAGCGGCCTTTTCCCCCCCCTGCTGATCGAGATGATCAAGGTCGGCGAGCGCTCCGGCGAACTCGAGCAGATGCTCCAAAGGGTAGCCGACAACTACGAACGCGAGGTCGATGCCTCACTCGGACAACTGACCACCCTCCTCGGCCCCCTGATGACGATCCTGATGGGTGCGGTTATCCTGATCATGATGCTGTCGATCTTGCAACCGATCTTTCAGCTCAACCAGATGATGCAGTGATCGCGAAACGAGTCGCCCGTATGCCAATGACTTCCAAATCCCAAAACTCACAGTTCGCGCCGGGCTTCACCCTGATCGAACTGATGGTCGTCATCCTGATTATCGGCCTGCTCGCCACCATCGTGGTCCAGAACCTCCGCAGCGCCACCGACAAGGCCAAGCGCGTCAAGGCGCAGGCCGACATTTCGCAGTTAAAAAGCGGCCTCGACCGCTACTACCTCGACGCCGGCAGTTATCCAACCTCCGACCAGGGGCTCAACGCACTTATCGGCGCGCCCAGCAGCGGCAATATCCCGCACGACTGGCAGGGACCCTACATTGAAAAAGTTCCGCCGGACCCGTGGGGGAATGCCTATTTCTACCAGAGCGACGGCAACAGCTATACGCTGAAATCCTTTGGCGCCGACGGGGTCGAGGGTGGTGAAGGCAAAAACGCCGATATCGACGGTAGCAGCACTCAATGAGCGTCGCCGCCTGAGGCCGCGGCTCGACATCGCGCGACGCATGGCGCGCGGCTTTACGCTGCTTGAGCTCGCCGTCGTGCTCTTCATCATGGGCCTCGTGATGATGATCGCGATGCCCTACTTCGGCGGCCTGCGCAATTCCGAGCTTAAGAGCGAGGCGCGGCGGCTCGCCAGCCGCTCGAACTACCTCTACGAGGAAGCCGGCGCGCAGAAGGTTCTGCTGCGCCTGACCTTCGATCTCGATCACAACGGCTATTTCGTCACGCGCCTCGATCCGTTCGCCGTGCAGCCGCAATTTGGACCCGAGCGCGGCCCCGCGGGAGTGCCAGTCCGCTTGCCGGCCAACATCTATTTGCGCGACGTCTGGGTCGAGGGCGCCGGCGCCTTCCGCCGCGGCGCCATCAGCTCGCAGTTCTACCCCAGCGGCATCGCCGACGGCGTGGTGATCCATCTCTCCGACAGCAACGGCGACGTCATGACCCTCTCAATCAACCCTTTCAGCGGGCGCACCGCGATCGCGCGCGGCGATTTGAGCCGTCAGGCAATGGCCGGGATAGCGGGATGAGGCGCCGTCCGACCCATTTCACTGCCGCTTTCACGCTGCTTGAGGTGATGATCGCCATCGCCTTCATCGGCATCGCACTGATCGCCCTGCTCGCGCTCCATCATAGCGACATGCAGTCGGTCATCCGCGCCCAGGAACTCACACGGGCCGCGATGCTCGGACAAGCTCTGATGTCGGAAGCTGAACTCGAGCGCTTTCCGAACCCGGGCCAAACCCACGGCGACTTCTCGCAGACCCACCCCGGCGAATACCCGAACTTCCGCTGGGTGCGCGAAGTCACGCCCTCGCCGCTTTTTCCGGACATCACCCGCGTCCAGGTTCAGGTGCTCTACGGGCCCGGCTTCCGCAAGAGCTTCAACCTGACCGAGTTCATGCACAATCCGATGCCGCCAACCCCCAACCAGACCAATCCCGGCGGCGGCCCGAGCGGCCCCAACGGACCGGGTGGTGTGACGTTAGGCACCGGATGAGCCTGCGGCGACGTCATTCGAGGCCTGCTGTTGCGGCCGGCTTCACTCTGATCGAACTGATGCTGGCCGTCGCGATCCTCGGCTTGATTATGGTGATGCTCGCGGGCTCGTTTCACGCGGTCGCAACCGGCAAGCTCCAGGGCGAGAACCGCCTCGTCACGGCGCAGCAGGGCCGCTCAGTGCTCTGGCAGATGAGCAACGAAATCCGCGGCGCGGTGCAAACCCAAAATGTCACGGCGAGCAATGTTTCTCTGATCGGCCAGGGCCGCATGCAGAACAATTCACCGCTCGACTCGATCAGCTTTTCGACTCTGGATCCCGGTCATCGCCGCTCGCTTGAAGGCTTTGGCGCAGAGGACACGGTCACTTACGCCACCGCGCCGAATCCCAACCGTCGCGGCTTGTTCCTGCTGACGCGCACCCAGCTCAGCAGCCTCTTGACCACCGCGGGCGGTCTCACCGCCGCGAACGCGACCGTCATTCTCGCCGACAATCTCCTGTCCCTGCATTTCAGTTATTTCGACGGCAATATCTGGGGCGAGTCCTGGAACTCGGAGAGCTTGCCGCCCGGCCGCCAAATCCCCGAGGCCGTCGCGATCGAACTCGCGCTCGCTTCCCCCAACGGCGCGCCGCTGCGGCTCTCGACCATGGTCACGTTGCCAATGGCATTTGCACAATGGTGACCGGGCGCAAACCTCGACGCGGCATCGCCCTGCTGGCGACGATGCTGGCCGTCGCCTTGATGACCCTGCTGGTGATGGATTTCACCACCACGGCCGCCCTGGGTTATCGCAGTGCGGCGAATCAGGCTGACGAGCTGCGCGCCTATTATCTCGCGCGGTCGGGCGTCAATGTCGGCCTGGCCCTGCTCGTTCAGAATGCCCTCGCCAATCCTCCGCAGAATCAGGGCGGCGGCGGTGGGACCACCCAGCCGAAAGGACACGACAGCCTCGATCAGATTTGGGCCCAGCCCTTCCCACCCATTCCGGTCGAGGGCGGCGCGGTCTCGCTGGCGATTATCGATGAGGATCGCAAGATCAACCTGAACAAGCTGGTCGACAGCCAGACCGGACAGCCCAGCAAGCAAGTCGCGGAGGTTATCGCAACCCTGCTTGCCAATCTGAATTTGTCACCCGATTTGCTCCCGACCATGATCGACTGGCTCGACTCTGACAGTATCGAGACTCCCGGCGGCGCTGAAGCCGATTTTTACCTGAGCCTCATCCCGCCCTACGAACCGCGCAACAGCGCCCTACCCACCATCTACGACCTGCGGATGCTCAAGGGCATGGACGACCAAACCTTCCTCATCCTCTCTCAATTCCTGACGGCGATGCCGACACCTAAGGGCGTCAACCTCAATACCGCGCCGCCCGAGGTGCTTTTGGCCTTGGCGCCAGCGCTTAAAATCGACGCGGTTACTATCAAGGACATCATCAACCAGCGTGCGCTCGTGCCCTTCGATCAACAGACCGATGTTACCAGGGTCATTCCTGAGGCCGGAAAACCTCCCGTGAGCAACCTGTTAACCACGACCAGCACTTACTTTACTATAACGGGTCAGGGGGATTTCGCCGGAGCCCGCAAGCGCGTGTACGCGACATTTAAACGCGCAGCAGCTCAGGGCGGCGGCGCTTCCTTCACATTATCGAACTGGCACGCGGACTGAACGCCGGCACGACGGCGGGGAGACGGCGGGAAAAGCACGTGGGGCAACGAATTCTGGCGCTCGAATTGAGCGGCGACCGCGTGCGCGCTGCGCTCGCCGAACGCTCCTACAAAGCCCTCGAACTGGTCGGCGTCTATGAGCAAGACCGCGCCGCCGACGAGCCTGACCTGGCCGGCGCGCTCGCGCGCATCGTCGCCGCCACCGGACGGCCCGATATCGCGATCAGCGCGCTGCCGGGTGAGCTAGTCGCCAAGCGGCTTCTCACCCTGCCCTTCACCGACCGCCGCCGCCTCAACCAGGTAGTCCCCTTCGCCCTCGAGGAGCATCTCCCGTTCGCCGTCGACGACGCCGCGGTCGCCTTCGCCCGTGTCGGCCGCCAGGATGGCGCGAGTCTCGTGATCGCCGCTTTCGCACGCAAAGCAGAGCTCCATCGCCATCTCCAGCTGCTCGCCACTTCCGGACTCGATCCCAAGACCGTCACGCTCAGCACCCACGCCCTCGCCGGCCTGCTCGCGCGCGCGCGCAATGGCCGCGGCGGCACGCATCTGGTGTTGGAAATTGACGAGACCAGCACCTCAATGGTCTTGATCGACGAGGCCGGCACGCCGCGCTCGCTACGCACGGTGGGCCGCGGACTCGCACCGCCCGCCGGCGCGCGCACGCCGCCCAACATCGCCGCTCCGATGCTGACCGCGATCCGCCAGACGCTGCTCGCCCACAGCTCCGATCAGGCGCCGCCGGACCTGGTGCTGGCAGGCTCGGCCGCGGCCACGCCCGAGCTGCGTGACGAACTCGCGAGCGCGCTCGAAGTTCCCATCCGCGACCTCGGCGATTTCGATTGTTCAGCGCTGATTCAAGGCGTCAGCAGTGAACCGGTGCGTTTCGCCGCCTGCCTCGCGATGCTGCTCGGCGAGGCCCCGGTGGCGCCGCTTGAGTTGCTCAACTTCCGCCAGCAGGACTTCGTCTTCCGCGGGCGCAGCGGCGCTTTGCGCCCCTTGCGTCTGACTACCGGGCTGGCGATCGCCGCGCTCGCGATCGCCGCGATCCACGTCATCCTCGCGATGGCGGTCGACGCCCGCCAGTTGCATCTGTTGAATCGGCAGATCGTCGCGGTTACTGCGCCCGCACTCGGCAATCCCGACGCGGCCACCGCGCGCGCCCAATTGCAGGCCAAAATCGCCGATATGAATCATCGCCTGCGCCTGCTCGGCGGCAACCTCGGCCATGGCTCGCCACTCGACGTCCTGCTCGAAATCTCGCGCGCTATTCCGCCTACGGTCGCGCTCCAGGCCGACACGCTGCAGGTTGACGATAGCGGCCTCAAACTCGGCGGTTCCGCCGACTCTTTCGCGACCGTCGATCTGATCAAGCGCGCGCTCGAGCGCAGCGGCAACTTCGGCGCGATCCAGGTCGAGCACGCCGGCGCCGGCGCCAACGCCGGCAAAGTCGAGTTCCGCCTGAGCGCCGAACTCAAAGACACCGCGGGGCAGCAATGACGCTCGTCGAGCGCCTGCGCAATCTAACTTTCAAGCCGCCGGCTCTGCCGGTCGGTCTCCGCCGCCTTGCCGCGCGCGCCGCAGCCTTGACCCAGCCGCTGGAGCCGTGGTTCGAGCGCGCGCAGAAAGCGATCGCACCCCTGTGGGAAGCCGCGGCTACCTGGTTCGACAAGCGCGAGCCGCGCGAGAAATTACTTCTGCGCGTGCTCGGCGCGATCGTTGCCGTGCTCGTCCTCTACGGCTTCGTCTATTCGCCGATCGTCAATCTGCGCCAAAGCCTCGCCGACCGTGTCATCACCCGCCGGAACGATCTCCTCGAGGTGCGGCGGCTGGTCGGCGTCTACGAGCGCCTGCAGGGCGAGCTTGCCGCCGCTCAGCATCGCACCGTCCCCAACGGACCCAACTTCTCGCTCTTCTCGGTCGTCGAGCAAAGCCTGACCAAAAGCGTCAACCGCGATCGCATCGTCTCGCTGACGCCCGCCGATCACGCCGTACCCGGCGGCTTTCGCCAGTACACCGTCGAAGTCAAACTCACTAACATCACGCTTCCCCAGGTGGTCGATAGCCTCTACGGCGTGCAGTCGCTCCCGATGCCCGTGACCGTCTCCAACCTCCAGATCCGCCCGCACGCCAGCGACACGCATTCCTACGATGTCGACATGACCTGCATGGCCCTGGGCAAGGACTAAACACTGGCGGAGCGCGACTGCCGCGCGGAGCGAGACGATTCCGCGACCTCGCGCGGAGCATCCACGGATTCTTCCTCACGCCGCCGGCTCGGCCTTGGAATCCTAAAGGCGGCGGGCGAGGCGGCGGGCGGTAAAGCCCGCGCCGCAGGCGAAGCGCATCAGCGGGCCGAAACTGTTAGCGGCAGCGATCCCGATCATAAATAGACCGGGGACGCTGGTTTCAAAATTCGGGTTGAGGATCGGCGCGCCATGCGCGTGGCGAATCCGGCGCCGCAAGGGCGTCTTGATGAAAGTCAAACGGTCCAAGTCAACCCGGTAGCCGGTCGCACCAATGACATGGTCAACGGTGATCGAGGTGGTCCGGGCGCTTTGATCTTCGATCTCCAGATGCACTTTGCTGTCCACAAGCTTCAATCCGCTGACGGTCGAACCGGTCAGCAGCGGGAAGCGGCCGATAACGCGGTCCTTCATGAACCATCCCGGGGCCGGACCGAGATGACGCTCGACGACGCGGGTACGTAAATCGGCGGGTGCCCGATGGAAGATCAGAGGCGCGTAGGTGCATAGCCATGATCGCCATCCGATGCCGAGGCCTGAGCGCGGCTCGAGCAGCCGGCGCATAAGCGAACGCGGACCACCGGGAGGTTCATGGAAGGCCAGCGCCGGCCGGCGCGTAATCAAGGTGACCTCGGCGGCGCCCCCTTCGTGAAGCAACGCCGCAAGATCGACCGCGGAGGCGCCGCCGCCAATCACCGCTACCCGGCGATGCTTGAATTCGGACAAGCCGCCGTGCGCGGAACTGTGAGACACCAATTCGGCGGGGTGACCGGATAGCAGGGGAGGCAGCCAGCCAAAATGGCTGATACCTGCCGCCACCACCACGCGGCGCGCAAAGAAGGTCTCGCGATTCGCCGTGGTCAGCTCAAATCCGTCAGCGGCACTGGTGATGGCGTCGACGCGTGAGGGATCGAGGTCAGGAACAAACTGCTGCTGGAAGGCGAGCCCATAGGCGACGAAGGTTGCGAGCGGCACCGGCAGGCCGACGTCCTGATAGGGCAGACCGCGATCAGCGCAATAGCGGCGCAGGGTCATCGAACTTTGCGGATCGTAGAGGTTCGAGGCGAAACCTTCGGATTTGAGCAGCATGCCGCTGGGCATCTGGCCGCGCCAGACCTGCATCGGCTCGCCAAATACGCGCAGCGAGATGCCGCGGGCGCGGAGATGGGCAGCAAGGGATAAGCCGTAAGGCCCGGCGCCGACGATTGCTACTTCGCTGTGACGAGCCGGCATACGAGGGGGTCGGGCACCTTGCTAGCCCTCGACGACATGATCGGGGCGCGAACCCTCTTCCGGCCGCGCAAACTTGACCGCCTGCCGGCGATTCCGCTTGCTCAGCCACCGCAGCGGCGCCTGGCGAGTGGCGCGTTCGCGAGGGCGCAGCATCAATCCGAGGTCGACCTGGCCCAACTCCGGCACACGTTCCGGATTGAGGCCGCGCAACAGGCGGTACAGACGCATCACAAGGCGCCGATCGGACCATGAGCTGCGGAGCAGCTCATGGATGAGAGCCGGTTCGCTCCAGGGAATGTCATGTTGAACCAATTTCAGATAGGGGCTGTCGGGATTCCAAGCCGCCGCCTGTGGGAAAAACCCTACGAGGTCGCCTTCGATCGCCGGTTCGGGCAGTGGCGCCGTCCGCAGACCCAAGCCGCGGCAGAGGATGCCGACTAAATCACCCTGGGCCGGGAGAATCAGGTGGCCAAGCTGGGTACATCGCGGATTCAATTCGATCAGAAATGCCGAGCCCGTAGCTTCCTCGAGAATGAAGTCCAGACCGTGGAAGCCGGAAAGGCGCAGCCGCGCGGTCACGCGCCGCGCCGCTTCGGCTATTTCCGGATGGTCGATTAGCCGGACGATGGTTGCAGAGCCAGTCGGCCCTTGGGAAGCGATCACTTCTGTCGTGACCAAGCCGAGTAATTCGCCCTGCCAGCAAGCAAGCATCGCGTTGGCCGGCCGGCCCGGGATAAATCTTTGCAGCGAAACGACCGGCCTTGAGGCTGACTTTCGCGCCCATAAGGCGAGTGGGTCGCCGTTGATCAAGTATCGCTTCCAAGCGGTTCCGGGCCACTGGGGCTTTAATAACGCGCGGATGCTGCTGACGGCTTCGTCGGCGGACGTGACAATTTTTACTCCGGTGCCGCCCCAGGTGCCGTCAAGTTTGACGACCGCAGGCCGGAGCGGAGTGATCTGCCAAGCGGCGACGTCGGCGGCCGAAAAAATCCTGCAGGTATCAGGTGATTGCAGTCCCAATTCGCGCGCGACGCGCATAAAGTCGACGCGGCTCCGAATCGATTCATAAGCCGAGGGGTCACCGAGCGAGGCTTCGATAAGCGGGCGGAAGCTAGGGTATCGTTCAAAGGCCTCGTGCAGCTGCCAAACTGCGCGGTCATCGCAAGGAACAATAAGATCTGGGCGCAGGGCGGCGATGGCGCGCGCCAGAGACTGACCAGAGTCAAACGCCCGATATCGATAGAGCGATCCAATGCCGGAGACCCGGTTCAACAGGTGGCCGCGAGGACACAAAGCCGCGACGGAACATCCGTGTTGGATAAGTCGGATAGCAAGTCGGGCGGAGAGCGGCCACCAAGTCGTCGCGGTAATTAGAACGGAAAAAGGGCGGCGTCTATCGCTTCGGCCCATGGCCGCCAAAGACGTTCCGAATGCGGCGCTTATGGTCTGAGAGCTTACCATCTGGAGTGCAGATGTCATGCAGTATTCAGCTTTTACATCTTTTGTGTCAATATGTAGCGTAGAATTGATCTCGAATTGATATCCAGGATATCGAGTTTTTTCTTGGGTCGCTTAGCAAGGACCGAAACAGAACGCGAAAGACGCAGATTCATCATCACCAAGTTCCTCACGATGACCGGTGGGCTGCGACGCGGGAAGGAAAGTAACCAGCACCCGCCGCGCGGCAACCGCGCTCCTGTGCCAGACGCGGAAGCGAGGGCGCTGTTCGCCGATTCGTCGGTCCTAGGGACGTTTGGCACAGATGGGTCGCTATCTCCTGACGTTTGAGATAAACAAATTCTGAATGTCGTTACGTTTGGGATGGTTTGTTCTTGGTAGCGTCGCAACCACTCTGGCATTTGTAGTCGGCGCATACGTGTTCGTGAAATCCGGCGGAGTTTCGATGGAAACCACCGCGCAGCCGCTTCCACTCGAGGCGACTTTGGCCCACATGGCATTGAGCGCGAGCATCGGGGATGCGGCCGCACAAAGGAATCCTCTTCCATTCAACGACGCCAACATGACCGCGGGTGCGCATATTTTCAAAGAACGCTGTGCGTTCTGCCACGGTCTTCCGCAGGAGCCGCCCACTGACGCGTCGCGAGGGATGTTTCCCAAGCCGCCGCAGTTATTCGAGCAAGACCAGATGGTGACGGCCGATTCCGAGGGGGTCACTTGTTGGAAGGTGACACACGGAATTCGGCTATCCGGCATGCCCGGATTCCGCAGCGTCTTGTCCGACACGCAGCGGTGGCAGGTGACGATGCTGGTAGCGCACGCCCACCAGCGCTCACCTGCAGTACGGGCCGCGCTCAGCCCTTGACTTGCAGCACGAGGTCAAACCTGTCGCGATACCCGGCCGAGTCAGATCGCCGAGGTTTATAACGCTGCTTGAAGGTTATTCCGCTGTTTGATCGCCGGCGCCGTAGACTTCCCATACTTGACTTAAAGGCTCTTGCACGACAGAGCTAACCGGATGGCGTTTTCTCTAAATCCTGAGACGCGCAAGGGCGCCAAAGACAATATTGCAACTCGGTCCGCGATTGAATTGACGACCAAACTCCCGCGCGTCGTCACGCCGATTCCGGGGCCGAATTCGCGCGCGATTTTCGACCGCGAGCAGCGTTATCTTGCGCCCGGACGCCAGCGCATCTCGTCGCTGGCCGGCCTCGCCTTCGACCACGGTGTCGGCGCGACCCTGATCGACGCCGACGGCAATGTTTTTCTGGATTTCTTTGCCGGCGTCGCGGTGGCGAGCCTTGGCCATGCCCATCCTGCGATGAGCACCGCGATCGCGCGGCAATCAGCGCGCTTGACCGTCGGCACCTTTGCCACGGCCGAACGCGCCGAGGCCCTCGAGCTGCTCACGGAGGCGGCGCCCGCCGTCCTCCGCCGCGCACATCTGTACAGCGGCGGCTCGGAGGCGGTCGAAGCCGCGCTCAGGCTCGCGCGCTCAGCGACCAAAAAGCATGAGGTCGTCAGTTTCTGGGGCGGCTTTCATGGCAAGACCGGCGGCGTCCTCGGACTTATCGGTGACGAGTCGAAGCAGGGCTACGGCCCGCTGCCCGGCGGCCAGCACGCCGTGCCCTACGCCGATTGCTATCACTGCCCCTTCAAGTTGCAACATCCGTCGTGCGGGCTCTACTGCGTCGATTTCGCGCGTCAGCAGATAAAAAACGCCTCTGCCGGCGCAATCGCGGCGATCATCGCCGAGCCGATGCAGGGCACGGCCGGTAACGTAATTCCCCCGGACGACTGGCTGCCTGCGGTCAAAACCGTCGCCGAAGAAAACGGCGCGATGCTGATCGCGGACGAGATGATCACCGGCTTCGGCCGCACTGGTAAGATGTGGGGCGTTGAGCATAGCGGCGCCGCAGCCGACATCATGACGGTCGGCAAAGGGATGGGCGCGGGCTTCCCGGTCTCCGGCGTGCTCATGGGCGAGGCGATCAGCCGCGCCGAGCCCTTCGCGAAGCCGAGTGCCTCGTCGTCGAGTTACGGCGGAAATCCACTCGCCGCGGTCGCCGTCGCCGAAACCTTGAAAGCGCTCAAACGCGAAAAGCTCGTCGAAAATTCGCGCGAGATCGGCGCGATTCTCCTGAGCCGCCTGCTCGGCCTCAAGGAGAAGTACCCATTCGTCGGCGACGTGCGCGGCCGTGGCCTGCTAATCGGGATGGACCTCGTGAACGATCGCGAAACCCGCCAGCCGCTCGGCCGCAAGGTCATGGAGCTGATTTTTCAGGAGGCGCTCAAGCGCGGGCTCCTGATGATGAGCTATTTCCCGCGCATCAGGATTAATCCGCCATTGGTCATCACGCGCGCACAGGCCGAGTGCGGCGCCGAGATCCTCGACGAGGTCTTCGGCTGGGTTCAAGCTAACGTTGATTGGCGCGCGGAGAACTAGAGATGGCCGCGGACGCGGGGAACGTCGGACTTTTCCTCGACTTGGCCGGCACCCTCGCCGCGATGGATGAAACCCGTCAACTGCCGGTTGACGCGCGCGGCAATGTCACGATCACGCTCCTGCCCGGGGTTCGCGAGAAGCTCCTGCCGATGCGTGATCGCCTGATCTTCGTCGTCACCAATCAAGCCGGAATCAAGCGCGGACGCTTGCAGCGCGAAAAAGTCGAGGCCGCGCTCGGCGAGCTCGATCGCCAGCTCGGAGGTATCCTCGCGGCGTGGGAAATCTGCCCGCACGACGACGCGGACAAATGTGACTGCCGCAAACCCAAGGGCGGCATGATCACCAGTCTCGGATGGGTGCACGGCGTCGACCTCGCCGCTTCGACGATGGTCGGTGACCAGGAGATCGACGCGCGTGCCGCGGCCGCCGCCGGCGTCGGCACATTTGTTTATGCGCAAGAATTCTTCAAGCGCTAGGCGCAGCGATGCCCGGCGAACGGAGCCGAGCAGGCGAGTCTGCGAGCTGCGTCAAGACTCCCAGTTAAAAATCGTTTTCAACAACCTGCGTACGAGGCCAGCATGAAAATCGGCGTCGAGGCGTTTATCACCGAAAGCTCGATCGATCCGGCCGCCTTCGCCAAACTGGCCGAGGGCCTGGGTTTCGAATCATTCTTTCTGCCGGAGCATCCGATAATTCCGGTCGTGACCAAGTCCCGTTACCCGGCTTCCCCCGATGGCAAGATGCCCGAGGGACTCGCGCACTTTATCGATCCCTTCATCGGCCTGGCGCTGGCCGCCGCCGCGACGACGCGAATCGGTCTCGGGACCGGTATCTGCCTCGTGCCTGAGCACGATCCGATCAACCTCGCGAAAACTATCGCGACGCTGGATCACTACTCAGGCGGGCGGTTCTTCTTTGGGATCGGCGCCGGCTGGCTCGCCGAGGAGAGCGCGATCATGGGCGTCGACTTCAAGCGGCGATGGCCCATGACCCGCGAGTATATTCGCGCGATGAAAGAGCTGTGGACGCAGCCGGAAGCAAGCTTTGCCGGCGAGTTTGTCAATTTTCCCGCGGTGAAGTGCTATCCCAAGCCCGCCCGCAAACCTCATCCGCCGATTTTTATCGGCGCGGGCGGCATGGGTCCCGCGATGGAGCGCGGGCTGCGCGACACCGTCGCGCTCGGCGACGGCTGGGCCCCGCTCAGTCTGCCCCCTGACGAACTGGCCCGCCAGCTCTCGAAGCTCAAGCAGATGTGCGCGGACGCTGGACGGGACTTCGCGAAGCTCGAAATCACGATGCATGTGCCGCGGCTCGACGACGAACCGCGCCGCACGATTGATCGCTATCAGGAGGCCGGAGCGCATCGCCTGATCTTTATTCTTGATTCGCCGACACCCAATCAATACGAGCGGCAGTTGGCAGACCTGGCGAAGGTCTGGATTGACCATAGCTAATCATGTTGCGCGGGGCGATTTCCGGCTTTGGCGAAGTCGCCGCGCGCGCCCATCTGGCCGGATGGCGCACCCGGCCTGACGTCCAGATCGTCGCGATTCATGACCCGGTCGCTGCCCGCCGTCACGCAGCGATCAACCTGGTCAAAAACCTTCGAGTCTATGACGACCTCGAGCTGATGCTCGACGGCGAGCGGCTCGATTTCGTCGATATTGCGAGTCCGCCCGCGTATCACGATGTCGCGACGCGTGCAGCGCTGGCCGCCGGCGCCAACGTCCTGGTCGAAAAGCCGCTCTGCCTCGAGCGCGGCACGTTCGCCGAGCTGCGCGCGCTCGCGGCCAAGAGCCGGCGAGTTCTGATGTGCGTCCACAACTGGAAGCACGCCCCGGCTTATCGACGCGCCGGTGAATTGATTGCCGCGGGACGCCTCGGCGCGGTCGGGTACGTTTCGCTGACACGTTTGCGGGTCGGCGCGGCGGGTTTCGGCGGAACCGCAGCCGGCAGTGGTGAGCGCTGGCGGCTCGACGAGCGGAGCGGTGGCGGGATCCTGATCGATCACGGGTGGCATATCGGTTATCTCGCGCAATACCTGATGGGGGGCGCGCAGCCGCTGGCGGTTTCGGCCAAACTCGAGCGCGCGACGGGTGGGCTGGTCGAAGAAGTTGCCGATCTGCGCGTCGAGTTCCCGGCGGGAATTGCCTACTGTCACCTGTCGTGGCAAGCGCCGGTGCGGCGCACCTCGGCGACGATTTACGGCGGCGATGGGCTGCTGGAGATCGAAGAGAATCGGCTGACCCTGACCGCGCGCTCAGGCGTCCCCGAAGATCATTCGGTGATGGACGCTCCTGACGAATCGTATCATCCGAGCTGGTTCGGCGCGATGGCGGCCGAGTTCGAGCGCGCGATCGCCGAGGGTCCACAAGGCAACACGGCCCGAAATAATCTTATCGAGGCCGAAGCTGCCCTTGATTTGATTGTTGCAGCGCGCGAATCGGCCAGCCGGGGCGGCGCGCCGATAAGTCTGGCCCGATAGTTCACTCTGAAAAATTCTTAATCTTGCGCGAATCTTCGGTTACGCGTTCTTGACTTAGTCGCCGGGGCGGTTACAGTGTTCCATTGACCGCTTGGTTAGGCGCTCTAGGGGAGTGAGGCCGGAGTGCTCGAATTGCGTGAACTTAGATGGATGAAACTGAAGCCTCGACGACGTCCGTAGAGTTGCGGTCGCAGGATTCGCGCGAGGAGATCCTGCGGGCGGCGTCGCAGCTCTTTGCGCTTCGCGGCTTCCATGAAACCTCAATGGCGGAGGTGGCGCGGGCGGCGAAAGTCAGCAAAGCTCTGATTTTTTGGCACTTCAAGACTAAAGAAGAGCTGCTTTTGGCTGTTTTAGGACAACTTCTACAACCTTACGTACTGGATTTTGCCGAAGAGGCCGCAGTTCTCGATGAAAAGGCGCAGATCCTGAAGTTGATGGAACTTTATTTGCTTTTTGTGCGGGAGAATGCCAGTTCGATTCGCTTTTTCGTCGCACAACTGCTCCACGACGAGAAAATGTCCGCGGACTTAAGCGCGCAGGTTTTGGCGCTTTACGAGGGTTATCGCACGCTGCTGACCGACCTGGTTTTGCGGGTGCAGGAAAAAGGACTTTGCACGCAACGCGTCGCGCCGCAGACGGCCGTCGCGTTCATCCTTTCGACGCTCAATGGTTTGCTGGTGAACTACCTGTTTCTGGGTAATCAAGGGCTCGATCTCGAGGGCGCGCGGGGCATGTTGGGGCAGTGGCTGTTCAGTGATTCGGCACCTACCGAATAACGCAGAAGTGCGTCCGGGGGACGCTGGCAGGAGGATCGATTTCGGATGCGAATACCGCTTAAGCAAATGGTCGACCTGGGGCGCTATGTGCGCCGGAAGAAATCGGCCGGCGAACAGTATTTCCCGCTGGTCCTGATGCTGGAACCACTGCACGCCTGCAACCTGGCCTGTATCGGCTGCGGCCGAATCGTCGAGTACAAAGAGACGATTCGCGATCAGATGACGCTCGAGGCCGCACTCGCGGCCTCCGATGAATGCGGCGCGCCGATTGTCTCGATCTGCGGCGGCGAACCGCTGATGTACAAGCATATCGGGCCGCTGACGCAGGGGCTGCTCGAACGCAAGCGCCATGTCATGATCTGCACCAACGCGATCCTGCTCGAACGCTTCGTCAAGCAGGTCGCGCCGAGCCCCTACCTCAGCTTCAACATCCATATCGACGGGATGCGCGAAACTCATGACCGCGTGGTTGATCGCGACGGCGTCTTCGACACCTGCGTCAAGATGATCAAAATGCTCAAGGAGAAGGGCTATCGCGTCCAGACCAACTCGACGGTGTTTCGCGAGACCGGCGGCGCCGAACTGGAAGAGCTGATCAAGTTCCTGAGCGGACTCGGCGTCGACGGCATGCTGCTGACGCCCGGTTACCACTACCAGGTACTGACCAACGATGACATCTATCTGAAGTCGGAAGAGATGCCTGACAAGTTCCGCCGCGTGCGCAAGCTCGCCGACAATTACAAGATTATCAACACGCCGATTTACCTGGATTTTCTGGCGGGAGAGCGCGATTTACTCTGTAGCCCCTGGAGCACCGTTACGCGTAATCCGCGCGGATGGAAGGGGCCCTGCTATCTGATTACCAACGGTCATTACGAGTCCTTTGCGGATCTGCACCAGGCGACCGACTGGGAGTATTACCGGACCAAGCAGGATATTCGCTGCCGCGATTGCCGTCTGCATTCGGGCTTCGAGGGCACCGTCGCGATGGATTTCGGCAAAAATCTCAAGGATTCCTGGCGGATGGTGCGCCACTATCTCTCCTGATTCGGTGGCGGCGCCAAATGACGGCATGAAGCAGCGGCAAACGGGCGTCCAAGACCGACCAACCAGCGTCCGGGATAGTTCGCGGACCGCTGCGGCGTTCGATTTGGAAGGCTATCTGTGCGGTCGCGCAGCGGAGGTGGAAGAAGCCCTCGCCGCCAGCGTCAAAGCCCGCGATGGCGCGGCGGGTCGGCTGTTCGAGGCGATGCGCTATAGCCTGCTGGCGGGCGGCAAACGCCTGCGTCCGATCCTCACGCTGGCGGCCTGCGAAGCGGTGGGTGGCAGGCCCGAACAGGCGATGAACTTCGCCTGCGCGATTGAAATGATCCACACCTACTCCCTGATTCACGACGACCTGCCCTGCATGGATGACGACGACCTGCGCCGCGGCCGCCCGACGAATCACAAGGTTTATGGCGAGGCGATCGCGACGCTGGCGGGCGACGGACTGCTGACCGACGCGTTCAAAGTCGTCGCCGACGGCAACGGCGCGCCACCGGCGACAATCGTCGCGGCGATCGCCGAGCTGGCGGAGGCGGCCGGCTCGGCGGGCATGGTCGGCGGCCAGGTGATTGACCTGTTGGGCGAAGGCCAGACGCTGAGTTTGCAAGACCTCGAGGTTTTGCACGGTAAAAAGACCGGAGCGCTCTTCACTGCCGCGGTCTGTGGCGGTGCCCGCTTCGGCGGCGCCAGCGCCGCGCAACTGACGGCTTTGCGCGAATATGCCCGCGCCCTCGGGCTGGCCTTTCAGGTTGCCGACGATCTGCTCGACGTCGAAGCCTCGTCCGCAGATATCGGCAAACGCACGGGCAAGGATGAGGCGCGCGGCAAGGCCACCTACCCATCGCTGATCGGAGTCGATCGCTCACGCGAGTTCGCGCGCGAGCTGGCGCGGCGGGCCGACGCCGCCCTCGCCGGCTTTGGCGACAAGGCTGAGGCGCTGCGGGCGATCGCGGCCTTCGCCGTGGAGCGCAAGCTGTGAGCGTCGCGCAATCCCTCGCTGCGGACCGGGTATCCGGCACTGACGGGCGGGCGCATTGCCGTCAGGCCGTGCTGGTCGAGCCGCGGCGGTTGGAATTGCGGGAAGTTGTCCCGCCGCATCCGGGGCCCGGCGAAATTCTACTCGAAATCAAGTGCGCCTTGAGCTGCGGCACCGATCTAAAGGCGTTCCGCCGCGGCCATCCGATGTGGCCGATGCCCGCGCCGTTCGGCCATGAATTCTCAGGCGAGGTCGCCGAGGTCGGGGCCGGCGTCAGTAATTTTCGCGTGGGTGACGCGCTGATGGCGGCGCCGACCGCGCCCTGCGGCGATTGCTTCTTTTGTCTGCGCGGGCAGGAAAATCTCTGTCCCCAGGCGATGACAAAGATGGTGCTCGGCGGCTATGCCGACTACCTGCTGATCGGCGCACATGTGATCGCGCGCAACGCCTTTCACAAACCGCCGACACTCTCGTTCGAGGAGGCGGCTTTGCTCGAACCGCTGTCCTGCGTGATCCACGCGCAGGAAATGGCGCGTCCGGAAAAATCCGAGAGCGTCGTGATCGTGGGCGCCGGCGCGTTCGGACTCCTGCACGCGATGGTCCTTAAGGCGCGCGGCGTGCGCGAGGTCGTGGTGGCCGGCCGCGGCAAGCAGCGGCTGGCGTGGGCCGCGGGGATGGGCGCTGATCGCGTGATCGACGTGCAGGCGACTGAGGCCGAGGCCGCGATTGCGGAACTCAACGGCGGCTATGGTCCCGACCTGGTGATCGAGTGCACCGGGCAGGTGGCGGGATGGGCCGACGCCTTCGCGCGCGTGCGCTCCGGCGGCCGCGTGGTCTTTTTCGGCGGCTGCCCGGTGGGCACCGCTTTGAGCGTCGATACGCGGCGGATGCATTACGACAATCTGACGCTGCTCGCGCCGTTCCACTTCCGGCCGCGCGACGTGCGCCGCGCCTTCGAGCTTTTGGGCGAAGGGCGCCGCGGCACGGCGCGGCTGGGCTTTGAACGGCTGATTACGGCGCGGCGGCCGCTGGCGGAGCTCGCGGAGGTCTTCGATCTGCTCGAGCGCGGCGCGGCGCTGAAGTGCGCGGTAATTCCATAAGCAGGCGGGCGAAGTTTGAGGGTAGAGGAGTTGGGGGAGGGAGGTAATCATGGATCAAACTTCATATGGAGCGGGCGGCAATGCGCATGATTCGCACGTCGCGGCGCGCGACGAGTTCAGCGCCAAGGTCAATCACACGATCGAACGCGCGCAACAGTCCCTGATCAAGGAACAGCATCGCGAGGGCTACTGGCAGGCACCGCTCGAGGCGAATGCGGAAATGAACGCGGAATACATCATCTTCAATCGCTTCATGGAGCTTGCGCCCGATGCGGAGTTGGAGAAAAAACTCAAGCAAGGGCTCTTCGAAACGCAGCAGCCCGACGGCTCGTGGGCGCTCTTTCCGGGTGGCGCGGGTGATCTTTCGACCACGATCGAAGCCTACTTCGCGCTCAAGCTGAGCGGGATGCGCGCCGGCGACGAGCCGATGATGAATTCGCGGCGCTGGATTATGAGCCAGGGCGGAATCGCGAACGCGGGCACGCTCGCGCGGTTTTACCTGGCGATGATGAACCAGGTTGCGTGGGACGCGACGCCCGCGCTGCCGGTCGAGATAACCCTGCTGCCGCACTGGTTTCCGCTGAACATGTACGAGCTGTCATCGTGGGCGCGCGGCACGCTGTTCGCCCTGATGCTGTTGCAGGCGCGCAAGCCCGTAGTGCCGGTGGACTGGCGCGAGGGCGCGCTCGAACTCTATATTCAGCCGCCGCATTTCACGAAATTCCAGATGCGGCCGGGCGCGCGAATGCTCTCGTTGCGCAACGTGCTGAGCGGCGCCGACAAGCTGCTGCGCCTGTACGACAAGCATCATCTCAGTCGGCTGCGTACCAGCGCGATCGCCTATGCGGAAAACTGGCTGCTCGAGCATCAGGATGCCGACGGCTCGTGGGGCGGAATCGAGCCGTGTTATCTGCTGAGTCCGATGGCCTTGAAAGGGCTCGGCTATCGCAACGACCATCCGGTGATGGTCAAGGCGCTGGCGGCGGCGCGTGAACTGGTCTGGGACCGGGGTGATTCGATTCTTTACCAGCCCTGCGTTTCACCCAACTGGGACACCGCGCTGGCGGCGAAGGCGCTGCTCGATTCGGGGCTTCCCGCCGGCTCGTCGGCGATTACTGCGAGTGCGCAATGGCTGATCGATCATCAGATTTTCAAAAAGGGCGACTGGTCGGTGAAGCGCCCGAATCTCGAACCCGGCGGCTGGGCCTTTCAGTTCCATAACGACTGGTTTCCCGATGTCGACGATTCCGCAGTGATCCTGATGGTGCTGGCGGAGGCGGAAAGCGGCGACGCGGCGGCGCGCGAGAAAGCAATTCGACTCGGCGCCAACTGGGTGATGGGCATGCAGTCGAAGGACGGCGGCTTTGCCGCCTTCGACGTTGACAACGATTCAAACTGGCTCAACGAAGCTCCCTTCGCCGACGCCGAGGCCGCGACGGATCCAACCTGCGCGGACTTGACCGGACGGGTGCTCGAGATGATGGCTGCCGTGGGCTATCGCACCGATCATCCGGTCGCGCGCCGCGCGATCGCGTGGTTGAAGCGCGACCAAAAACCCGACGGCTCGTGGTGGGGCCGCTGGGGCGTAAGCTATATCTATGGCACCTTTTCAGCGCTGTCCGGGCTGCGCACGATCGGCGTTGACGTGAACGAACCCTGGATCAAGCGCGCCGCAACCTGGCTCAAGTCGGTGCAGAATGCGGACGGCGGCTGGGGCGAGACCTGTCTCGCCGATCGCGACCCTGCGCTCAAGGGCAAGGGCGCGAGCACCCCCTCGCAGACCGCGTGGGCGCTGATCGGCCTGATTGCCGCCGAGGAGGAAATCAGCGAAAGTGTAATGCGTGGGGTGGCGTGGCTGGTCGAGCACCAGAATGGCGACGGGCGCTGGATCGATACTGAGTTCACCGGCACCGGCTTTCCCAATCACTTCTACCTGAGATACCACATGTATGCGCACTACTTTCCGCTGATGGCGCTTGGGCGTTATCGCCGGCGGGTGGCGGAGCGCGCCACCCATTAGGGCGGACCAGGCTGCGCCATGAAAGCAATCTCAATTCTCGGCTCGACTGGTTCGGTCGGGGTCACCACGCTTGATGTAGTCAGCCGTTTCCCGGAGCGTTTTCGCGTCGTCGCGATGGCGGCCGGGCGCAATCTCGAACGCCTCGCGGAGCAGATTCGCCGCTTTCGACCGGAGTTGGTCGCCGTCGAATCTCCCGAGCTGGCGACTAGCCTCGCCGAGCGGATTCGCCCGCTGACGCCAACAATCATGCACGGCAGCGCAGGCGCGATCGCCGTCGCCACGCATCGGGAGGCCGAGCTGGTGATGTCGGCGCTGGTCGGGGCGCTCGGCCTGCGGCCGACGCTCGCGGCGATCCGCGCGGGCAAGGATATCGCGTTCGCCAACAAAGAGGTGCTGGTGATCGCGGGCGAGTTGATCACGCGCGCCGTACGCGAGCACAAAGTGCGGCTCTTGCCGGTCGATAGCGAGCATAACGCGATCTTTCAGTGCCTCGAAGGCAAGCCGCGCGCCGCGCTGAAACGGCTCATCCTGACGGCCTCGGGCGGACCTTTTCGCACCTGGCCGGCCGAGCGTTTCCATTCGATCACGATCAAGGACGCGCTCAATCATCCGACCTGGCGCATGGGCGACAAGATCACGATCGACTCGGCGACCCTGATGAACAAGGGGCTCGAGGTGATCGAGGCGCGCTGGCTATTCGAGGTCGAGGCGGCGCAGGTCAGCGTCGTGATTCATCCGCAGAGCGTGATCCATTCGATGGCCGAGATGATCGACGGCTCGGTAATCGCGCAGATGGCGGTGCCCGATATGGCGATTCCGGTGGCCTTCGCGCTCGCCTATCCGGAGCGGCTGCCGTTGAATCATCTCAAGACTTTGTCGCTCGTCGAATGCGGTTCGCTGAGCTTCGAGGCGCCCGACACCTCGCGCTTCCCCTGCTTGCGCCTCGCCTATGACGCGCTGGCCGCGGGCGGCACGATGCCCGCGTGTCTCAACGCCGCGAACGAGGAGCTGGTCGCGGCATTTCTCGCCGGCCGCTTGAGCTTCATCGATATTCCGCGCCAGCTCGAAGCGATCATGCTGCGCCACGACAATCGCCCGGCCGAGACGCTGGAGGATCTTCTAGAAATCGACGGCTGGGCGCGGATGGCGGCGCGCGAGCTTATCACCGCCGCAGCAGCCTAGTGCAGCGTCCGGCGTTGAGCGCGGCGTTGCGCGACGCGGGTGGCGCCATCGAATCCACTGCGATGGCGCCTGCGGCACCTCCCGAAGTGAGCGCCGCGAATCTCGCGGAGGCCTATGGCTACTGCACCCGGCTCGCGCGCTCGCACTACGAGAACTTCACAATAGCGTCGTGGCTGATGCCGCGTGCGATGCGCCCGCATATGCACTCGATCTATGCCTACGCGCGCATCGCAGACGACTTTGCCGACGAGTTGGCCGACAAAGCGCAGAGTCTGGGTAAGCTGGACGAATGGGAGCGCGAACTCGACCTCGCCTATGCGGGCGCGCCGCGCCATCCGGTGATGATCGCGCTGGCCGACACGGCGCGGCGCTTCGCGATCCCGCGCGAACCGTTCGCCGACCTGCTGCGGGCGTTTCGCAGCGATGTGAATTTTTCCGGCTTCGAAACGATCGATGATCTGCTCGAATACGCGTGCTATTCTGCGAATCCGGTCGGACGAATCGTGCTCTACCTGTTCGGCTATCGCGACGCCGAGCGTCAGGAATTATCGGATCTGGTCTGCAGCGGGTTGCAACTGGCGAACTTCTGGCAGGACGTCGCGATCGATCTGACGAAGGGCCGCATCTACTTTCCGCGGTGCGATCTTGAACGCTTCAACGTCACGCCCGCAGACCTTCGTGCAGGCCTGATGTCGCCGGCGTTCGTCGCGCTGATGCAGCATGAGATCGAATTCGCCCGCGACCGGCTGATGCGCGGCGCGCAGTTGTCTCGGCTGGTTGATCGACGGCTGCGGCGCGACATCCTGATGTTCGCGGGCGGCGGACTCGCGATCCTGCGCGCGATCGAGCGCGCCGGCTACGACGTCTTCACGCGGCGGCCCAAGCTCACAAAAATCGATTATCTGCGGCTGGGTTGCAACGCGCTCAGCGGACGGCTGGCCGGCTGAGGACGCGCTGTGGCTGAAGCCGCTCAGGAACGGGCTCTGGAAGCCGACTATGCGCGCTGTGCGGAAGTCACGCGCCGGTCCTCGTCAAACTTTTATTACGCCTTCATGCTGCTGCCCGCGGAGCGCCGCCGCGCCCTCTATGCGGTATATGCGTTCTGCCGCTTCGTCGATGACATCGCCGACGACGACGCCGTCGCGACGCCGGCATTGCTGCTCGAACGCTGGCGCAAGGAGCTCGATCGGGTTTATGCGGGCGCCGTCGAGCGGCCGGTCTCGCGCGCGCTGGCCGCGAATGTTCATCGCTTCAAGATCCCGCAGCTTTATTTCAAGGAAGTAATCGACGGCGTCGAGATGGACCTCACGCGCAAGCGCTACGCGACCTTCGAGGAATTGCGCCTCTACTGCCGTCGCGTCGCGTCGGCCGTCGGACTTATCTGTATCGAGATTTTCGGCTATCGGAATCCGGCCACGCGTGTCTACGCCGAACGGCTGGGACTCGCCTTCCAATTGACCAATATCATTCGCGACGTGCATGAAGACGCCGCGCGCGAGCGTATCTACCTGCCGCAGGAAGACCTCCAACGTTTCGGCGTGCGCGAAGAGGAAATCCTGAAGTCGGCATACACCCCCGCCTTTAACCGCTTGATGGCGTTCGAGGCCGAGCGCGCCCGCGCCTTCTATCGCGAGGCGGGCGCGGCGCTGGCCGCCGAGGATCGTCCCGCGATGATCGCCGCGGAGGGGATGCGCCTGATCTACTCGGCGCTGCTCGAACGGATCGTGAAGTCCGGCTATCGCGTCTTCGACCGCCGCCTCAGCGTCTCGACGCCGCGCAAACTTTACCTGGTCGGCCGCGCCTGGGCGGGCACGCGCTTCCCGCGGGCGAGCTGAGCCCTTGGCGGTCGAACCCAAAGACGTCGCGATTATCGGCGGCGGCTTCGCCGGCTTGAGCGCCGGCGTGGCGCTGGCGGAGCGCGGGTTTCGTGTGGCGCTGCTCGAGAGCAAGCCCGCGCTGGGCGGCCGCGCCTACTCGTTTACCGATCCCGACAGCGGTGATTTTGTCGATAATGGGCAGCACGTCCTGATGGGCTGCTATCATGAGACGCTGGCGTTGCTCGGCAAAATCGGCACGCGCGATCGACTGGTCGCGCAGCGCGATCTCGAAATCGAGATGCTCGCGGGCCCGGGTGATCGCGCGATACTCCGCACCGCGCGGCTGCCGGGGCCGTTTCACATGACCGGCGCGATCCTGCGCTATCGTCACCTCAGCCTGCGCGAACGCATAAAGGTCATGACGGCCGGCCTCCATCTGATGTATTTGCGGCGCTTTGCGCGCGATCGCCTGCGGCGCATGACGGTGGCCGAGTTCATGAATCTCACCAAACAGGGGGAGCGCGCGCGACGCAGTTTCTGGTATCCGCTCGCGATCGCGACGCTCAACGACGAGCCGGCGCTGGCGTCGGCGGCCCTGCTGGCTGAGGTCCTCAAGCGCGCCTTCTTCGCACGGCGGCTCGATTCATCCTTTCTCTACTCGACCGTCGGACTCAGCGAGCTTTACTGTGACGCCGCCCGCGACTTTATCGAACGGCGCGACGGCGTGGTGGTCTGCCGCGCGATCGTCGAGCGCTTCGCACTCGACGCTGAAGGCACGATCGCAACGCTGCACCTGCGCGACGGCAGCACCCTCGGCGCCGCCAACTTTATTGCCGCCGTCACCCCGGATCGGCTCCTGAAGCTGCTGCCCGAAGGCGCGGCGAAGGATCCCGCGTTCAGCGGCATTCCGGTGCTCAAGAGCTCGCCGATTATTTGCGTCCACCTCTGGCTCGATCGCGCCGTCACGCACTCCGCATTCGTCGGCTTTATCGGCACCGAGACGCAATGGCTGTTCAACAAGCGCCGGCTCTTCGACCGCCGCAACGACAATCATCCGGGCTATCTGAGCTTTGTCATCAGCGGGGCGCGGAATCTGCTCGAAAGCTCGAATGACGCGGTCCTCGAACTCGTGATGCGTGATCTGCGCGCGATGATTCCCGCGGCTCGTGAAGCGCAGGTCCTCAAGGCGCTGGTGCTCCGCGAGAAGCAGGCGACGATCTCCCCCGATCCGATCTCGGATGCCAACCGGCCGGCGGTGAAGACCTCGATCCCGAATCTTTTTCTGGCCGGTGACTGGATTCAGACCGGGCTGCCCGCCACGATCGAGAGCGCTGTGATGGCCGGCAACGCGGCGGCGCGAGCGGTGATTGCCCGGGTCGGCGCGAATACCGCCGCGGCTGCGTGATCCCGGATGACTGCGCGGATTGCACTGGTCACCGGCGCGAACGGCTTCGTGGGATGCCACGTCGCGCGCGCCCTGGCCGCTGACGGTGTCCAGGTGCGCGCCTTCATCCGGCGCGAGTCGGATCGGTGCGGGCTCGAAGGCGTCGAGTACGAGCCGGTCTATGGCGATCTGCGCGACGCCGGATCGCTCGCCGCGGCGGCGCGCGGATGCGACGAGATTTATCACGTCGCGGCCGACTATCGGCTGTGGGTGGTCGATGAGGCGCCGATGTACGCCGCCAATGTTGACGGCACCCGCAACGTGATCGCTGCCGCGCGCGCGGCCGGCGTGCGACGCCTGGTGCATACCAGCACCGTCGGCGCGCTCGGGCTGGGCGCCGATGGCATCGGTCGCGAAGATACGCCGGTCGGACTCGAAAACATGGTTGGCCCCTATAAGCGCTCGAAGTTTCTCGCCGAACTGGAAGCGCTGCGGGCGGCGCGCGAGGGCGTGCCGATCGTCATCGTGAATCCCTCGACGCCCATTGGTCCGTTCGATTACAAGCCGACGCCAACGGGCCGCATCATTGTGGATTTTCTCAATCGCCGTATGCCGGCCTATATGGAGACCGGCTTGAATCTCGCTTGCGTCGAGGACGTCGCGCGCGGCCATCTCCTGGCCGCCGAGCGCGGCCGGATCGGCGAAAAATATATTCTGGGCGGTGAGAACGTCACCCTGGCCGAGATGCTGAAGCGGCTGGCGCGACTTTCGGGACTGCGCGCGCCGCGCCTGAAAATTCCCTATGCCGTCGCCTGGAGCTTCGCGCTCGCGGCCGAGGCGGTCGCGCGAACGGTGACCCATCGCGCACCGCGCGCCAGCCTGACGGAAGTCCGCATGGCGCACAAAATAATGTTCTTCGATTCGACCAAGGCGCGCGCGGAACTCGGCTACACGACCACCCCGCTCGACGACGGCCTCGCGCGGGCGATCAGTTTTTTCCGGCGCACTGGGATGGCGCAGGCAGCCGCGGCGGAATGACATGGCTCTCCTGTTTTCGACTATCGCGCTGCGTCCCTACGTCTTCGTCTTTCTCGCGGCGTTTTTGTTCGTCGCGATCATCAACTTCGGCGTCTGGACTACGCTGCTGTTCACGCTCCTCACCTACTCCGTAGCCCTCCTGTGCGAATGGAGTTCCGTGCACAACGGCTTCCCCTTCGGTCTCTATCATTACGTCGAGGCGACGCGCGGCCGCGAAATCTGGGTCGCCGGCGTGCCCCTGTTTGATTCGCTCTCTTTCACCTTTCTCGGTTTCGCGAGCTATACCGTCGCGCTGATGCTGTGCGCGCCACTCGAGCGGGAGGGCTGCGATCTGCGGCTCCTTGATACCTGGAAAATCCGCCGCGCGCCGCGCGTCTGGCTGATGGCGGCGCTGTTCATGGTGATGGTCGATATGGTCGCCGATCCGCTGAGCGTGCGCGGCGCGCGCTGGTTCCTCGGCCGGATTTTCTGGTACGACCCGCCGGGGCCGCACTTCGGCGTGCCGATTAGCAACTACGTCGGTTGGTATTTCGTCGCCGCGATCAGTATCGCGATCTTTCAGGCGCTCGACGCTCGCCTGAACCGTAGCGGTGCGAAGCCGTTCGGCGCGTGGCCCGATTTCCCCTCGCGCGCGCTCCTCGGTCCCCTGCTCTACTTTGGTATCGTCGGTTTCGGCCTCACGATGCTGTTCACGATTGGCGCCGCGCCCGTGGCGTGGGCTGGAGTGTTCATCTATCTGCCGATGGCTGTGCTCACGCTTCACATCCTGACGCGGCCCGATTCTTACGGCGACGCCGCTGCGCGCGCGCGTCACCTGGAGGATTTTCCCTACGGCGCTCGACGGGACGTTCCCTCGCGCCTTGGCGAAGTCATGACCGGCGCCGCGCGGCGCACGCAATAAAAGCCAGCCTCAAGCGATGCCGCTCAGTCGCGATGGGCGGCGACCGCTTCGACCGCCTCGACCATCGCAGCGGTGGCGACGCGCAGATTCCGCAGGAGGCGGATCGAGGCGCCGATCATGCGCGGATTGCCGATCAATGCGCGTGTCGCTTTCAGCACGCGAACGCGGCCGTCGTCGTCGGCGAGCATCGCGCCTTCAAGGTTCTGGGCCGCGGTGTCCATGATCGTCCTGACGCAAATGAACGGCAGTCCGCGCCGCGTGGCTTCGTCGGCGATGACTGCGCTCTCCATATCAACCGCGATCGCGTCGAACGCGCCCTGCGCCCGAAGTTTGTCGGCCGCAGTCGCGATCGCGCGGCGCGACGTCAAAATCGTGCCGCGCATATGATCAATTCCGACTCGTCGCAGAGCGGTCGCCAGCTTTTCGACGAGCTCCGGCGCGACTTCGATTGTGTGGGCCGCCGCGAACTCCAGCTCGCGGCGCAGCGTCAGCCGCTCGCCAATCACCACGCCGCCGATTTTCAGATCGCCGTGCAGCGCCCCGGCTACTCCTGTCAGGATGACGGTGTCGATCCCGGCAATCGTTGCGAAGGCGCGCGCCGCGGTCTCCCGCGCCCGTCGGAGCCCGACGCCCGAGACCACGATCGTGGCCGCGCGCCCGCTGAGCTCACCTCGCGCGCCGCGCAAGCCCCCGTCCAGATTTACGGGATTGCGCAGCCGCGCCCGCAGCGGTCCGTACTCGCCTCCGAAGGCGCAGAAGATCAGAATCATCTTCGGCCCGTTTGCGCGTTGCGCGTAGCCGCTTGAGCGTTGTTCACGATGCAAGCAAAATTGCGCGAGTGGCCTGTCTAATCAAGCCGGGCATCGGCAGCGCTGCGGCCTCGTTCAATCCTGACGGCCGCGCCGCGCGCGCGGGCAAGGCCGTGATCATCACCGCCGACGACTTCGGCCTCTCGCGCGAAGTCAACGCGGGCGTGGTGCGAGCGCATCGCGAGGGTATCCTGACCGCGACCAGCCTGATAGTCGCCGGCGCCGCGCGCGATGAAGCCGCGGCGATCGCGCGCGCAACCCCGACGCTCGACGTTGGGCTGCATCTCGTGGTCTGCCGCGGTTTCGCGGTGACGGCGCCCGCCGATTTGGCGGGACTCGTGGACACGACAGGAGCGTTTGCCCAAAATCCAACACTGGCCGGGATGCGCTATTTTTTCAATCGGCGAATGCGCGCGATGCTCACCCGCGAAATTCGGGCGCAAATCGAGCTGCACTTGCAGCTCGTCGGTTATCTGAACCATCTCGACGGTCATCTGAACTTTCACGCTCATCCAGTGATCGTCAATATCCTGATGGAACTCGCCGCCGAGTATCGCATCCCGTGCATCCGGATCCCGCGTGAACCGGTCTTCACCACGCTCGCGCTCGCGCGCGATCACATGGCGCGGAAACTCGTCGAGGCGATCATTTTTCGCGCGCTGTCGCGAAGACTGCGCCGCCGGCTCGAGAGCTGCGCCATCCGCACCACCGACTGGCTCTTCGGACTCCATCAGAGCGGCCATCTTTCCGAGCGCTATCTCATCGGCATAATCCGGAGACTGCGGCCCGGTATCACGGAGATCTACTTTCATCCAGCAGAGGATATCGGCGCGACGCCCCCGCCCACCGAGGCGCAAGCTGAGGTGCGGATGCTTATCAGTGCTAAGGTCCGCGCCGCGCTCGATTCCGCCGGCGTGGCGCTGACGAGCTTTGCGGCATCGCGCTAGCGCAACGCGATCTTCGCGTGGTTAACTCGCGGGCGCTTTCCAACTAAAATGCAGTTACGCCGTTACAGAATTCAGCACGAGAGAAGGGGGCCCGATGTTTGATCAGGAAACCACGCTCAGCGCAGATAAAGCCCTCGAGCACCGTCTGCCGGCCACCGTCACGCCCGAGCGCTACGAACTCAGACTGACGCCTGACCTGGTGGCGTACACCTTTGCCGGCGAGGAAACGGTCGCAATCAAGGTGCACGCCGCGACCAGCGAAATCGTCCTCAACGCGCTCGAACTTACGCTCGACGAGGCCACAGTCGAGCGCGCGGGCAAGACCATACGCGCGATCCGGGTCGAACTCGAAGCCGAGCGCGAGCGCGCTCATCTGCACTTCGCTGAGACGCTTGAGTCCGGCGACTGGACACTGCGCGTCAAGTTCAACGGCATCCTCAACGACAAGCTCCACGGCTTTTATCGCAGTCAATACACCGACGCCGCAGGCAAAACCCATAAGCTCGCGACCACGCAGTTCGAGGCCACCGACGCGCGCCGCGCCTTCCCCTGCTGGGACGAACCCGCGCTCAAGGCAGTTTACAGCGTGACGCTGATTGTCGACGAAGGACTTTCGGCGCTGTCGAACGCGGGCATCGCGAGCGAGCGCGCGCTCGGCGGCGGCAAGAAGGAAGTCGTCTTCAAGGACACCATCAAGATGTCCACCTACCTGCTGGCCTTCATCGTCGGCGAGTTCGAGGCGACCGCACCGATTGACGCCGGCACGCCTTTGCGCGTCGTGCATGTGCCGGGCAAACGCGCGCTGACGCCGTGGGCCGCGCAAATCGGCGCATTCTCCCTGAAATTCTTCGCCGACTATTACGACATCCCGTATCCCGGCGACAAGCTCGATCTGATCGCGATCCCGGACTTTGCCGCCGGTGCGATGGAAAATCTGGGCGCCATCACCTTTCGCGAAACCGCCCTGCTGGCCGACGAGAAGACCGCGTCGCGCGCCGAGCTCGAACGCGTCGCCGACGTCGTCGCGCACGAAAACGCGCACATGTGGTTCGGCGATCTCGTCACGATGAAGTGGTGGAACGGCATCTGGCTGAACGAGGCCTTCGCCACCTTCATGGAGATGCTCGCCGTCGACGCGTGGAAACCGCACTGGAAACGCTGGGACAGTTTCGGCGTCTCGCGCGCCGCCGCGATGGCGATCGACGCGCTCAAGAGCACCCGCTCCATCGAGTACACCGTGCTCAGTCCCGAAGACTGCCGCTCAATGTTCGACATCCTGACCTACGAGAAGGGCGCCGCGGTGCTGCGGATGCTCGAGCAGTACCTGGGCGCAGAGCAGTTTCGCAAGGGCATCTCGCGGTATCTGAAGAGACACCAGTACGCCAATACCGAAACCGGCGACCTCTGGGACGCCTTGCAGGAGTCCTCGGGCCAGCCGGTGCGCTCGATGATGGATACGTGGATTTTCCAGCAGGGCTTTCCGGTGATCAGCGTCGCTGCAGCGCCCGATCAAAAATCGCTCCGCTTTATGCAGCGCCGCTTTTTCTATCTGCCGCCTGAATCAGCCGAAGCCCAACTCTGGCATGTTCCGCTGATCGTGCGCGTCCGCACCGATAAAGGCATCTCCACTCATCGCGTCCTGATGACTGGCGCGGAGGCGACGCTCGAGCTGCCGGGCAAAGTCGAATGGGCGCTGGTCAATGAGAACGGCAGCGGCTTCTTTCGCGTCCGTTATGCCGCCGACCTACTCCACGCGTTGACCATAAGCCGCGACCAGCTCCAGCCGATCGAGCGTTTCGGACTGGTCAGCGACACCTGGGCGGCGACCGTCGCGGGTCTCACCCCGCTCAGCGACTTTCTCGCGATGGCGCGGCTGTTCCGCGACGAAACCGATCTCAATGTCTGGCGCGCGTTGCTCGGCGCCTTCAACTATCTTGATATGATCGTGACGGACGCGCAGCGCGCGCAATTGGCCGACGCGGTGCGCACGATCTTCGGACCCGCCGCCGCGCGGCTCGGCTGGCAAGCGAGCTCCGGCGACGACGAACTGACCCGTCAGTTGCGCGGCAACCTGATGAGTATGCTCGGCACGCTCGGCAACGACCCGGCGATCCAAAGCAAGGCGGCCGAGCTTTACACGGAATGGGACCGCAATCCGGCGAGCGCCGATCGCGATTTGGTCCCGGCGTTGATTGCGATTCTCGCCCATTGCGGCGACGCCGCCCGTTACGCAGAGTTCAAGCAACACTTTAAGTCGGCCCGCACTCCGCAGGAAGAGCAGCGCTACCTCTTCTCGCTGGCCGGTTTCCCCGGAATCGAAGTGTTGCGGCAAACAATGGCGATGACCCTCAACGGCGAGGTGCGCACGCAGAACGCACCCTTCCTGATGCATTCGCTCCTCTACAATTCGACTTCGCGCTACGAAGCCTGGGAGTTTGTCCGCAGGAACTGGGACGCGATGATCGACAAGTACCCCGACAGCGCCCTGCCGCGGATGTGCGAGGCGATCGTGGGCCTGCTCGATCGCCAGGATGAGGTCAACGCCTTCTTTGAGCAGCACAAGGTTCGGCTCGGCGGCAAGATCATCGATCAGCATCTCGAACGGCTCGCAGTCGCTGTCGAATTCCGCCGCCGCGAAGGCGCCAAGCTCGAAGCCTCGCTGCGAGGTTAACCCGTATGATAAATCCTTTGTAACCCGGCCCAACGATCATGGCAGAATACCTTTTAAGGTACTGTCATGGAGCAAATCACAGATGGACATCACCCGGGACATTCAGGCGCTGACCACGTTTCGGAACCTTCCGCCGCGTTTCTTCAACAGCTTAAAAAAACGCAACGCCCGGTGGTGCTGACCGTCAATGATAAGGCCGCCGCCGTCGTGCAGGACGCGGAAGCCTATCAACGTTTGCTCGATCTCGCGGCCCAAGCCGACGCCAAAGAAGGCATCCGGCAGGGCCGCGAGGATGTGGCTAAAGGCCGTGTGATGCACGCGCGAGAAGCTCTGAAATCCTTCCGGCGCGAGCATGGCCTATCGCGTTGAGATGACGGGGCGCGCTCTGCGCGATCTGGCCCGCATCTATCTGCGTATCGAGGCCGCGACACAGCGGGTGCGGCGCGATGGTTCCACGGGACGAAACGGCCATCAACAGCCCAGAGCACCGCCCCAACCGAGCCCCGTCGCTCCTGAAGATCGCTCCCTACGACATTTGCTCTATGGCAGAAAGCCCAACGTCTATCGCATCATCTCGAGATTGAGGAAGACAGCTCGACAGTTTTTGTCCTGCACATCCGCCCGCCAGGACGCGACAAAATGCCGCAGCACTGATTTCCACGCCGCGCCAGCCCACGCTTTTAGAACCAGTTGGTGCCGCCGGGACTCTTCACATCCCTCTCCCTAATCAGTGAGAGGGCAAGCATCGGACGCGCAGCGCCGATGAATGCGTGTCGGTCGATACAAACGTCGCTCGCGCTTCGGACGCCATCCGTCATCCGCTATATTAACTCCCCAAGGCGTAGCTCGTGATCCTCATCCTCGATTTCGGCAGTCAGTACACGCAGCTCATCGCGCGGCGGGTGCGCGAAGCGCGCGTCTACTGCGAGATTCATCCCTACAATCTCGCGCCCGCCAAACTGTGCGCGATGCGCCCGCGCGGGATCATCCTGTCGGGCGGCCCGGCGAGTCTTTACGACTCCGGCGCCCCGGATATCAGCGACGAGGTGCTCGACGCCGGATGTCCCGTCCTCGGCATCTGCTACGGCATGTACGTCATCGCCGCTCATCTGGGAGCTCACAGCGCGGGTGCGCATTCGCGCGAGTACGGCCCGGCGACGTTGACGATCGACGAAGCCGATCCGCTGTTCGACGGCCTCACCGGTCATCAACATCAAGTCTGGATGAGTCACGGTGATCGCGTCGAGGCCCTGCCCCCTTCGGCCTGCGCGATCGCGCACAGCGCGAATTCGCCCTACGCCGCGATTCGCACGCTGGACGGCCGGATGCGCGGTATCCAGTTCCACCCCGAAGTCGTGCATACGCCCTCCGGCGCGCAGGTACTGAGCAATTTCGTCCGCGGCATCTGCGGCGAGCCCGGCGACTGGACGATGGCGAGCTTCGTCGAGAGCCAGTTGGCTGCGATCCACGCTCGCGTCGGTCCGCGCGATCAGGTTCTGATGGCGCTCTCGGGCGGGGTTGATTCCTCCGTCGCCGCCGCCCTGATTCATCGCGCGATCGGTGATCGCCTGAAATGCGTCTTCGTCGATACCGCACTGCTGCGCGCGGGCGAACGCGCGCGGATGGAAGAGACTTTCGCTCATCGCCTGGGACTCGCACTCAAAGTTGTCGACGCCTCCGCGCTGTTTCTCGAACGCCTCGCGGGCGTATTCGACCCGGAACAAAAACGCCGCATCATCGGCCATACGTTTATCGATGTTTTTGAGAAAGAGGCCGCGGCCTTGGTCGGCGCTCGTTACCTTGGTCAGGGCACCCTCTATCCCGACGTCATCGAATCAGTTTCCGCCAAGGGCCCGTCGGCGATGATCAAGAGTCATCACAACGTCGGCGGCTTGCCCGAACGGATGAAGCTCGAACTGCTCGAACCGCTGCGCGAGCTGTTCAAGGACGAAGTGCGCGGGGTCGGACGCGAGCTCGGCCTCGGCGCGGAGATCGTCGAACGCGAGCCCTTTCCCGGCCCGGGGCTCGCCGTCCGCATCGTCGGCGAGGTCACGCGCGAGCGCCTCGAACTGCTACGGCGCGCCGATCAAATCGTCATGGAAGAAGTCGCCGCAGCTCAGCTCGGCGTCGCGATTTGGCAAGCCTTCGCGGTGCTGCTGCCGCTCAAGACCGTCGGCGTGATGGGCGACGGCCGCAGCTACGAAAGCGTCATCGCGATCCGCGCGGTCGAGTCGCAGGACGGCATGACCGCCGATTGGGCGCGGCTCGATCCAGCTTTTCTGGCGCGCGTCTCCAACCGGATTACCAATGAAGTGCGCGGCGTCAACCGCGTCGTGTACGACATCACTTCGAAACCGCCCGCCACGATCGAGTGGGAGTAGCGCGGCCCTGTCATGACCGTTCGCACCCGTTACGCCCCAAGTCCCACCGGGGCATTGCATATCGGCAACGTCCGTTCGGGGCTCTTCGCCTATCTCTTCGCGCGCCACAATCACGGCGTCTTTATTCTGCGCATCGACGACACCGATGTAGAAAGGTCGACCGCCGAATCCCTCGACGAAATCCTCGAGAGCCTCCGCTGGCTCGGCGTTACGTGGGACGAGGGTCCGCCCGATTCGAAATATTTCCAGTCGAACCGTTTTGAACGTTATCGCGCGAGCGCTCTCCAAGTGTTGCGCGCCGGTAAGGCCTACCCCTGCTATTGTTCCGCCGCCGAGCTCGACGCGATGCGCCAGCAGGCCCAGCGCGAGCATCGCAAGCCGGGCTACGACGGCCGCTGTCGCGATCGCACGCCGCCCGCTGATCTCGCGAAGATTGAACTGCCCGACAAGTCGGCCGGCCGCAACTACACGATTCGCTTCCGTTCGCCGCGCGAGGGCGAAACCGTCGTCGACGATCTAATCAAGGGCCGCGCCGTCTTCGCCAACAGCGAGCTCGACGACCTGATTATCTTCCGCTCCGACGGCGTGCCGACCTACAACTTCGCGACTGTGCTCGACGATGCCGACTTTGGCATCACACACGTCGTGCGCGGCGACGACCATCTGCCGAATACCCCGCGCCAGATGCAGATTTTCTACGCCCTCGGCCTGACGCCGCCCGCGTATGCGCACCTCCCGATGGTGATGGGGGCCGACGGCCAAAAGCTCTCGAAGCGTCACGGCGCGACTTCCGTCTTTGCCTATCGCGACCTCGGCTATTTCCCCGAGGCGCTGCTCAATTACCTCGTCCGCCTCGGTTGGTCGCACGGCGATCAGGAAATCTTTTCACTGCAGGAGATGTTCGACTATTTCGACTTCGCCGAGTGTGGCAAGTCGGCCGGCATCTTCAACGCCGAGAAGCTGCTCTGGCTTAACTTTCATTACATGAAAGAACGCCCGCTCGAGCAGCTCGCGCGCGAAGTCCGCCCATTCATCGAGAAACGCGGATGGACCGTGCCCGGCGACGACGCCTGGCTCTGCAAAATGATCGCGACGCTGCGCGAACGCGCCAAGACTCTCGTCGAGCTGGTCGATTTCGCGGGCTTCTACCTCAACGACGCCATCACCATTGACCTGAAGGCCGCGGCGAAGTTCCTCAAGCCCGAGATGGCCGAGCCGCTGACAACGCTTGCGGCGGACCTCCACGCGCTCGGTGACGACTTTACGGAGCTTGCAATCCAGACCGTCTTTGAACGCGTGCTCGCGAAATACGAGCTCAAGCTCGGCCAGCTCGCCCAACCGGTGCGTGTCGCCCTGACTGGCGGTACTGTCAGTCCCGGAATTTATGAAGTGATCGCAGTCCTCGGCCGCTCCCGCACGGTCGCCCGCCTGCAGTCGGCATTATCCTTCTGAAGATCGCGTCAAAGGGTGAAACTTCACTTTGCACCGCCCACCCGCATAAGCTTGTTAGAACGTTTCACGCGAAAGCATCCAGCGCGACAACGGAGCGCGGACCTCGCAATCCACTGAAAAAAAGTGGGACAATCCCTCATGGATTTCGGTAACAATCTCGACGCTTTCGGCCCGCTGGCCGCGGCGCTGCGCGAGCTCGAAGTCACGATCGGCCCGGCGGCGCGACCGGTAATCGCCGAGGTGCGCGCCCGGCTCGTCGAGGCCACCGCACTGCGCGCGAACGGAGACCTGCCGGCCGCGCTCGATACGATCCGGCTGGCGATGGAACGTCTATCGGCGCTCGCCGGCCAACTCGATCCCTCCGAGGGCATCGTGATGAAACTGATCGCCGACCGCTTCACTGCGGCGCTGAACCTCGGCGACAAAGGCGCCGCCAAAGAGACCATCAACTTCATTCGCCATCGCGCCGGCGATCCGAAGGACGATCCCGACAGCGACTGGTAATTCGCCAACGCGACCTAACCATAATCAGACCCAACGAAGGGAGTGTTTATTGCTGTGGCAGCCGCACCTGAGATTAAGGGTTCGCTCGACCAACGCTGCATCAATTCGATTCGCGTGCTCGCGATCGACGCGGTGCAGAAGGCCAACTCCGGCCATCCGGGGATGCCGATGGGGATGGCGCCGGTGGCCTATCTGCTCTTCACCCGCTTCATGCGCCACAACCCGAAGAATCCGCATTGGTACGGGCGCGACCGCTTCGTACTCTCGGCCGGCCACGGCTCGATGCTGCTCTATGCCTCGCTCTATCTGACCGGCTACGATCTTACGCTCGACGATATTCAACACTTTCGGCAGCTTGGCAGCCGGACCCCGGGCCATCCCGAAAGTCACCTCACCCCCGGCGTCGAAACCACGACCGGCCCGCTCGGCCAGGGCTTTGCCAACGGGGTCGGGATGGCGATCGCGGCCAAACACCTCGAAGCCCGCTTCGAGCGCGGCGGCTCGGGCCTGTTCGACCATCGCATCTTCTGCATCTGCGGCGACGGCGACATGATGGAAGGCATCACGAGCGAGGCGGGCTCGCTCGCCGGACATCTCGGTCTCGGCAACCTCGTCTACCTCTACGACGATAACCACGTCACGATCGACGGTCACACCGACCTGGCTTTTTCCGAGGACGTCGTCCGGCGCTTCGACGCCTACGGCTGGCATACGCAGGCGGTCGAGGACGCCAACGATCTCGACGCGCTTTCGCGCGCCCTCACCAATGCGATCGCCGAGAAGGATCGGCCGTCGTTCATCCGGGTGCACAGCCATATCGGTTACGGCAGCCCGAATCGCCAGGATACTTCGAAGGCCCATGGCCAGGCGCTCGGCGTCGAGGAGGTCAAGCTCACCAAGCAATTCTATGGTTGGCCGGTCGAGCCCGCGTTCTACGTTCCGGAAGAGGCGCTCGCGGAGTTTCGGCGAGCGGTTCCGCGCGGCGGGGAGCTTGAGCAGCGCTGGAGCCGCGACTTCGCCGGCTATGCGAAGGAACATCCTGACGACGCGAAGGAGTTCAACGCGGCGCTCGCCGGCGAGTTGCCCGCCGGATGGGATCAGGACCTGCCGGTCTTTACCCCCAAGGACGCGCTGGCGACGCGCGAATCAGGGTCGCGCGCCGAGCTGGCGATCGCTGGTCGCGTGCCCGCCCTCTTCGGCGGTTCGGCGGATCTTAACGAATCAACCTTCACAGACATTAAGGAAGGCGGCGATTTCGAGCGCCACAACTACGGCGGCCGCAATCTCCATTTCGGCATCCGCGAGCACGCGATGGGCGCGATTCTCAACGGCATCGCCTTGCACGGCGGCCTCATTCCCTACGGCTCGAGCTTCATGGTTTTCACCGACTACTGCCGTCCCGCGATTCGGCTCGCGGCGCTGATGGGCCTGCAGGTGGTTTTCGTCTTTACCCACGACTCGATTGGCGTGGGCGAGGACGGTCCGACTCATCAGCCAGTCGAGCAGCTCAGCAGTCTCCGCGCAATTCCGGGCCTGACGGTGATTCGGCCGGCTGACGCCAACGAAGCGGTCGAGGCCTGGCGCGTCACGATGACGCATAAGACGGGTCCGCTGATGCTCGCGCTGTCGCGGCAGAAACTACCGACTGTTGATCGGACCGTGATGGCGCCCGCAGCGGGACTCGCGCGCGGCGCTTACGTGCTGACCGAGACCGCCGGCAAGAGCCCGGCGATTATTCTGATCGCGACCGGCTCCGAAGTGCAGCTCGCCGTCGCCGCCAAGCCTGAACTGGAAAAACGCGGCCATGCAGTACGGGTCGTCAGCATGCCGAGCTGCGAGCTCTTTGCGCAGCAGGATCAGGCGTATCGCGATTCCGTCCTGCCGCCCTCGGTGACCCGCCGACTCGCGATCGAAGCGGGCGCGCCGATGTCATGGTATCAGTGGGTCGGACTCGACGGCGGCATCGTCGGGATGACCACCTTCGGCGCTTCCGGTCCGGGACCGGAGGTCATGAAGCATTTCGGCTTCACCCCGGAAAATGTCATCGCCCACGCCCTGAATGTGTTGGAAGGATAACCTGTCTAAGGTAGTGTTCAGAACGGAAGGCGCCCGGATGCAAGAATCCGGGATTCTTCGCTGCGCTCAGAATGACGAAAGTGGCAGACCCCGCCCGCGTATAGATCAACTGCGCAGGAACTCGCGGACCGTCTTGACGAATTCGTCGGGCTGCTCGTACATCGGCATGTGCCCGGCCGCCTTCATCGTCACGGCCCGCGCGTTTCTGATCCGGCTGGTGAACTCGTTCGCGTAGATCGGCGGAATCAGGCGATCGGATTCGCCCATCATCACCAGCGTCGGCGCGGCGATCCGCCAAGCGCGTCGCTTGAGTCCGCGATCCGGAATCGGCCAGAGGAACTTGCTCGCCTGCGTAAAGCGCTTGACGCGCTCGACATACATCGCTTCGAGCAGCTTCATGTCGGTGGGAACCGCCGTGAACATCTGCGCCATCGCGGAATTTGGATCATGGAACAGATGAGCCGCCAGCTCAGGCAACTCCATTGCGAAAACGTCGGGAATCGGATGCTCGTCGAGCCAGAAGCCGGCCGGCGTCACCAGTACGAGCTTCTTGACGCGATGAACGTCGAGCGCGGCGAACTCCGCCGCCAGCATCCCGCCCATCGAATGACCGACGACGTGCGCGCTCGCGACGCCCATCTCGTCGAGCAACTGATGGTACATCAGGATGACGTCGAAAAGGTCGTCGATATGCTCGACGCCGGTCGATTCTCCATAGCCCGGCAGATGGGGCGCGATCACCTTGAAATGATGACCGAGCGCATCGAGGAAGGGATCGGCCCCGAGCAATCCGCCTGCGCCGTGGAGGTACAGGAGCGGCTCACCGGTGCCGATGAGTTGCAGCTCGATAGTGAAGCGTCCGTTGGCGATGCGCCGTAGTTCCTTCATTTCGCGACACTCCCCGGATGCGCATGGCCGTTGGCCGCATGAGCCGTCGTTCCGTTCGAGCCATCGCGATTGAAGTCGAGCGGCGCGGGCATCGCGCGCTCACTTTCCGGCAGCGGTCGCGGCGACCACTTGTCCTCCCAGTCGCTCCACAGATCGCGCATCTGCGGCATCACTTCGCGCGCGAAGAGCTCGGTGTTCTTGCGCACCAGCTCGGGCGGCATCGAGCCGATCTGCTGGAGAATCATCAGATGGCCGCAGTTGAGGCTCTTCATCGCCTCGCGCAGGCGGTCGCGCACGGTGGCCGGTGAGCCCGCGATGATATAGCCCTGATCGACGAAGTCCTTCCACGTGAGGCCCTCGCGGCGCAGCCCGGCCGCCCCGCCGACCTGCGCGAGAAAGCCCGCGCGAATCGTGCTCTCGGTGCGATAGCCCGGGGCGTCGGCGAAGCCCTGATAGACGTGCAGGCAGCGATTGTAGAAATAATCCATGTGCGGCGCGTAGTCGCGCTCGGCCTGCTCGTCGGTCTCGGCGACCGCGACCACCTGCGCAAAGCCCATGCTGTAGGGATTGAGCGGCTTGTTCTTTTTCGCCATCACGTTCCAGTAACCATCGGCGACCTTCTTGCCCGCGATATAACCGAAGTACGACAGAAAGCTGTACTGATAACCGAACTCGGCGCAGAAATCCCAGGTCTCGACCGAGCCGCCGCCCGGCACCCAGATCGGCGGATGGGGTTGCTGGAGCGGCTTCGGCCACAAATTGACGTAGCGCAACTTGGAGAACTTGCCGTTGAAGGCGAAGACGTCCGGCTCCGTCCAGGCGCGAATGATGAGATCGTGGGCTTCGCGGTACTTCTCGCGCAGCGTTGCCGGCACTTCGCCATAGCAGAAGTTGGTATCCATCGAGGTCCCGACCGGAAAGCCGGCGACCAGGCGGCCGCCGCTGATCACGTCGAGCATCGCGAACTCCTCGGCGACGCGCACCGGCGGATTGTAAAGCGCGATCGAGTTGCCCAGCACGACCAGATTCGCATGGCGCGTCCGGCGCGCCATCGCGGCGCCCATGATGTTGGGCGAGGGCATGAGGCCGTAGGCGTTTTGATGATGTTCGTTGACGCCGAGGCCGTCGAAGCCCATCTGATCGGCAAATTCGAGCTGATCGAGGTAGTCGTTATAGAGCCGATGGCCGAGCTTGGGATCGTAGAGATCGCGGGGGATGTCGACCCAGACGCTGCGATACTTGTCCTTGAAGTTCTCCGGCAGGAAGCGGTAGGGCATCAGATGGAACCAGGTGAATTTCATAGGGAGTCTCCGGGAGAACTGACGGCAGCCGTGAAGGAAAGTTATCGCAGATGTTGGCATAACACTAGCGGAACGAAGTGGAGCGAGCAGGCGAGCTTTGACCAAGGCCGCGGCTCGCGGACTCGCCTGCCTCCTGGAGCTGCGTCAGCATTCTTGATTCTTAATCTGCGCGCTGAAATGAGAACGGCCGGCCGCAGTCCGCCGATTTGCTGTGCGCTCGCAGCACCATGCATCCGAAGTTTCGCCGATTACGGGGTTACCGAGAACACCGTGCCTTGGCCAAACGCGCCGCCCACCGAGGTCGTCCCGTAGAGTACTCCGTTCGCGTCAGCGACCAGGTTACTTCCCGGAAAGCCCATGACGCCATCGTCTGCGCTGCGGCTGAAGGAGTGAAGTATGGTCTCGCTCCAAGCCCCGCCCGCGATGGCTGGCGGGGCCAAGGCAAACACCGTGCCGCAGCCGGTATCGCAGGCCGGAAAGGTTAGTAACCCGCCCCCTCCAGTCGTGCCATAGAGCGTGCCATTCGCCGCGACAAGCAGGCCCTGAGGGTAAGCGCCATCGTTGCTGTCGCCTTCGCTGCCGGCGAAAGAGTGGAGGACGGTCTCGGTCCAAGTCCCGCCGATGGTGACTGGCGGCGTTAGGGCGAACACCGTGCCACATCCGTAGCCTCCGAAGGCGCAGGTCGCCGAGCCTCCCGCGATGGTCGTTTCATAGAGGGTCCCATTCTTGCCTACCAAGAAACTCAGGCGGCTTTGCGAATTTCGACCTCGTAGCCGAGTTCTTTGATGCGACGCGCGAGA
>Ga0070733_10000049_pt1 | contig 119544 bp, 112 predicted proteins | sample Coa_R1_9_FD_66450 | JGI IMG/M metagenome (GOLD analysis project Ga0070733, IMG submission 66450) | Surface soil microbial communities from Centralia Pennsylvania, which are recovering from an underground coalmine fire - Coalmine... | ecosystem: Environmental > Terrestrial > Soil >...
TGCACTCGCAGGAAAATCGATTTCGTTGCCTCCGCTACGGCACCCGCCGACGACCAGCATCGCGAGCACGATGCCGACGGCGATCGCGCACCTGGCGCGTAAGGGTCTCATGAGCTGGTGACCCTCGTACGCGCACCGCGAAGGCGGAGATAGCCGTAGCCCAACAGATTGAAACCCAGCACTGCATAAAGGATAGCGAGGCCCGGAAAAAGCGCGAGCGACGGCGCGGTGCGAAAATAGATCGTCGCTTCCTCGATCATCCGGCCCCAACTGGGCGTGGGCGGCGGCACGCCCAAACCGAGAAAGCTCAGGCCGGCGTCGAGCAGCAGCGTGCTCGAGGTGCCGAGCACCGCCATCGCGACGATCACCGGCGCGACGTTGGGCAGGATATGCGTGAACATCAGGCGCAGTGGCGAGGCCCCCAACGCGCGCGCCGCGAGCACGAAGTCGCGACTCCTGAGGCTGAGCGCCTCCGCGCGCACCACGCGGGCAACTCCGGTCCACGAGACCAGGCCGATTACCAGCAGGATCGTCAACAGGCTCGGCCGCATGACGGTGACGAAGGCCATCGCGAGCAGAAGAGTCGGAAAGGCGAGCATCGTATCGGTCAAGCGCATCAGGAGGAAATCGATCGCGCCGCCGAAAAAACCCGAAAGCAGTCCGATAGCGACGCCGATCACCATCGTGATCGCCATCGCGGCCACACCGACCTCGAGCGAGATACGTGCGCCCCAGATGATCCGCGACAGGACGTCGCGTCCAAGCTCGTCCGTGCCGAGCGGAAATGCCCACGACGGCGGGGCCGGATCGCCGAACGTCGCGGCCACGGCCCGCGCCGGATCGTGCGGCGCCAGCATCGGTGCGCCGAGCGCGATCGCGGCCAGCAGCGCGATCATCGCCGCACCCACCGCCGCCATCGTCGAGCCTCGCGCGCGCACGGACGCGACTAACCGATCTCGCTCAAGCGAATGCGCGGGTCGAGCCAGGCGTAAAGCAGGTCGACCACTAAATTCGCCGCGACGACGAGAATCGCGCCGAAAAGCACAGTGCCCATGATCAGCGGAATATCGAGATTCAAGACTGCTTCGAAGGCGAGCCGCCCGATGCCAGGCCAGTTGAAGACGGTTTCCGTCAGCACCACGCCCGAGAGCAGTCCGGCGAGATCGAGACCGGCGAGCGTCAGCAGCGGAATCAAGGCGTTGGCCAGCGCATGGCGGGCGATCGCCTGCCGGCGCGAGAGACCTTTGCCGCGCGCCGTGCGCATATAATCCTGCTCAATCTGCTCGCTGAGGTTGGTGTGAAGAATCCGCGAGTAGTAGCCGGCCGCACCGAGCGCCAGCGTGATCGTGGGTAGAAGCAAACTGCGCCAGCCGCTGAAGCCGCCGAGCGGAATCGACCGCAGATGCGCCGCTGCACCGATCAGAAGCATCTCGCCCAGCCAAAAGACCGGCATCGAGACGAACGCCAGCGCGACGATCAGCAGCAGATGATCCCAGAGGCCATCGCGCCAGCTCGCCGAGACCAGGCCCATCGCGATCCCGAGCATCAGCGACAGCGTCATCGCGCTTACCGCGAGCGTCGCCGTCGCGCCAAGGCGCCCGAGGATCAGATTCGTCACGCTCTCGCGACGGATGTAGGAACGTCCCAAGTCGCCATGCAATGCATGGCCGAGGTAGCGGGCGTACTGCGTGTAAACCGGCTGGTCGAGTCCGAGCTGGGTGCGAATCAGCGCGAGGGTTTGCGGATCGGCCTTCGCCCCGGCCATCGCGACCGCGGGATCGGCCGGTACGATAAACGCGATGGTGAAGGTGATGAGCGAGACGCCCAGCAGCACGCCGACGCTGATCGCGAGCCGGCGCAAAATGAAGGCGAGCATCAGATGAACCTTGTCATTAGCCGCGCACCGCAGCAGATTCCTCGGCTATGGCGCCGCGCCGAGCGGCGAGATCGCGACGCCGATCAGATAGCCCAGCACTGCTGCGGCAACCGCGATCGCCAGGAAGCGCACGCCGGCCATCGAGGGGTAACGCTGATCGCCGAGCCGGCCTTCGACGAAATAACCGACGGTGAAAAGCACGAGCGCGGTCGTCGCGATGCCGGCGACAAGTCCGACCCGCTCCGACGTGATGAAGACGAAGGGCAGCAACGGCACGAGCGCGCCCAGCAGAAAAGCGACGCCCATCAGCAGTCCGTCAAGAATTGGCTTGCCGAAGCTGGCGTCCGCCAGTCCGTAGATTTTTTCCTCCGCGGTCGCATTGAGCGCTTGCGGCGAGGCGCTCAGCAGTTTGACGACGCGATAGCTCGCCTCACGGGTAAGCCCTTCTTTGGCGAGCGCCTCGACCAGACTCTCCTGCACCATGTAGGGCTGCGCGTGACTTTCGCTGCGCGTCCGGCGCAGTTCGCTGCGGATAACCTCGGTCTCCGCGCGGGTGCCGAGATAGGCGCCTGCCCCCATCGAGAGGGCGCCGGCCGCGGTCGAGGCGAGGGCTGCGAGAATTACCTGCGAGCGGACGGAAACCGCGCCGCTCAAGCCGGCGAGCACGCCCGCCGTCGTCAGCACGCCATCCTGGATGCCAAAGACGATCTCACGCAGACTGGCGAGCCGTTCAAAGGTCCGGCGCTTTTCCTCGGGTTTGAGCGCAGCCAAGCGACTTTAATACTTGAGGTCGGTTTCGATGGTCGGCTCGCCGGGTTGCCAGTCCGCCGGGCAGAGATGGCCGCTGCGCAGCGCCCGCACGATTCGCAGCGTCTCGCTCACGCTGCGGCCCACATTGATCGAGCTGGCGGTCGCATACAGCACCTTGCGCGCACGGTCGAGCACAAACGTCGCGCGCATCGCGACGCCTTCCTTTTCGTCGAAGACCCCATATTGGCTTGAGATTTTACCGGCCTCATCCGCCAGCAGCGGATAGCTCAGGCCACCGAGTTCCGCAGCCCAGCGCCGATGGGTCTCGGCGTCGTCGATACTCACGCCAACGATACTGGTGTGCTCGGTCTTGAACGCCGCCTGCGCTTGGTGGAAGCCGACGACTTCGGTTGGGCAGATGAACGAAAAGTCGCGGGGGTAAAAGAACAGCAGAACGAGTTCCGATTGCAGGCCAGCCGGCGCGAGATGGCTGATGCGTCCGTCGAAGGCGCAAGCCAGATCAAACGGCGGCGCGGCGTCACCCGGTTTTAACATCGATCACAACTCGAAGTCGCGAAACTCGATAAGCGTCGCGTCAAGCCTACTGAATCGCGTAGGTCAGAGAAACGGTCGCCGGCACGGTCACCTGTCCGACCTCGATGGGCGTCGCACCACCGCGCGACATCGCTAAGGCTTGCATGCGCATCATCGGAACCGGCCGGGATTCGGCTTCGGTCGTGGCCTTGAGCACCTGGCCGAGTTTGACGCCGAGCGCCGCGGCGAGGGCCTCCGCCTGCGCTTGGGCATCTCTAGAGGCTTTTGCGATCGCGTCGCCGCGCGCTTTAGTGTTGTCGCGCAGGGTGTAATCGAGCGAGTTGACCTGATTGGCGCCGGCCGCGATCGCCGCGTCGATCAGCGGTCCGACGATATCCAGCGCCTGCGTTTGCACGGTGATCGAATTTTGCGCGCGATAGCCGATAATCTTCGCCGGGTCGCCGTTGCGCGGTTCGTTGTAGTCCGGACTAAGCGAGTAGCCTCCGGTCCACATCGTGCCCTTGTCGGTGAGCTTGGCCTTGAGGGCGTCGCGGACCTTTTGCGCCAATGACCCGTTGAGGCCCGCGGCCTCGGACGCCGTTGCCGCGTGCGTCTCGATCGCCAAATCGAGCGTCGCCTGATCCGGCGCGGCTTGCACCTCGCCATCGCCGCTCACCACGATCGTCCGCACCACCTTGGTATCCTCTGATTGCGCCAGCGCGACTCGCGTCCAGGCCGTCGCCGCCAGCACGATCGCGGCCATCAACGCTATTGTCCGTCGTCGCATCGAACCCTCCATGGAGTTGATCAGCACGGAAGCGGCTGCCTAAGCTCAGTTGCATCCACAGAGCATGCGCCTGAGCATTCAGGCCTCCGCTTTGGATTGAAGCTTTCACTGATCGCAGCGTCAAGGTACAGGAAGGGACGTCCGCTGCGGCGGAACCGAACAGCAGTTAATGCCCGAAAAATCCGACGACAAGAAAGTCACCCCGCGCGGCGAGGATTTCGCCGCCTGGTACAACGACATCATCCTGCGCGCTGAGCTCGCCGACTACTCGCCCGTTCGCGGCTGCATCGTCTTCCGCCCCGACGGCTTCGCCATCTGGGAGAACCTGCGCGACGAGCTCGATCGCCGGATCAAACGCACGGGCGCGCGCAACGCCTATTTCCCGCTCTTCATTCCGCTCAGTTTCCTGCAGAAAGAGGCGCAGCACGTCGAAGGTTTTGCGCCCGAGGTGGCGGTCGTGACACATGGCGGCGGCAAGGAGCTCGAGGAGCCGCTGGTGGTGCGTCCGACCTCCGAGACCATCATCAACCATATGTTCGCGCAGTGGATTCATTCCCATCGCGACCTGCCGCTGATGGTCAATCAATGGTGCAATGTCGTGCGCTGGGAGCTGCGCACGCGGCCGTTTCTGCGCACCACCGAATTTCTCTGGCAGGAGGGCCATACTGCGCATGCGACGCGCGCCGAGGCCGAGCGCGAGACCCTCACGATGCTCGAAGTCTATCGCAGCTTTGTCGAGGATTTTCTCGCCGTCCCGCTGATCCATGGCCGCAAGAGCGCGGCCGAACGCTTCCCCGGCGCCGAGGAGACCTACACCATCGAGAGTCTGATGCCCGACGGGCGCGCGCTGCAATGCGGCACTTCGCACTACCTTGGACAGAATTTCGCCCGCGCCTTCGAGATCAAATTTCTCGACGAAACCAATCAGCTCCAGCATCCGCATCAGACGAGCTGGGGGGTTTCGACGAGGCTGTTGGGCGCAATCGTGATGGCGCATGGCGACGACCAGGGTCTGCGCCTGCCGCCGGCCGTCGCCGGCATCCAGGTCGTCATCGTGCCGATTTGGCGCAAGGCCGAGGAGGGCGAGAAGGTCCTCGCCGCGGCGCGCACGATGCGCGACGCGCTCGAACAGGCCGGACTTCGCGTCAAACTCGACGAACGCGACGGCCTCACCCCCGGCTTCAAGTTCAATGACTGGGAGATGCGCGGCGTCCCGCTGAGAATCGAAATCGGACCGCGCGACCTGGCGACGAATGAAGCGGTGACCGCGCGTCGCGACATCCTCGGAGCGGCTGGGAAGGCGAAGGTCGCACTGGATCAGCTCGCCACGCGCGCCGCGGAAGTCCTCGGCGAGATCCAGAAGAATCTTTACCAGCAGGCGCGAGCGGCGATGGAGGCCCATACCCGCGGCTTCGATTCATACGACGATCTGCGCGTGCAGATGGCGGGCGAAGGCGGCGGCGGCTTCGCCGACGTCTACTGGTGCGGCAACGCCGTCTGTGAGACGAAAATCCGCGACGAGACCCGCGCGACTTGCCGCGCCATCCCTCTCGATCAGGCACCAGCTTCCGGCCTGTGCATCGTTTGCGGCGAGTCAGCGTCCGAACGCGCCTTCTTCGCCAAAGCCTACTGAGCGGTTCGCACTGACCCGCTCGACCAGAATTCGGTTATTTGGAGCTCCCTTCCTCGTCAGGGTTAGCGAAGCGCAGCGGCAAATCGAGGACAAAGGTGCAGCCTTCATGCGGTCGATTGCTGACCCGCACCGAGCCATGATGGGCTTCAACGGCCCGCTTCACGATTGACAACCCCAAACCGAAGCCGCTGCGATCGGCCGCATCTTGCACGAAGGGTTGAAATAACTTGGGCGGCAGATCGTCCGGCAATCCGCCGCAGGAATCTTCAACCTCGAAAAGGACACGGTCTTCGAGGGCTCTCGCGCGGATGGTGACGCGGCTTCCTTCGGAAGAGAATTTTATCGCGTTACCCATCAGGTTTGTGATAGCGGACGCGAGTAGTTTTTGATCAGCGTCAACTTGCAAGTCTTCGACTTCCTCGACAACGGCGATGTTCTTTGCCTCACATTGTTCTGCGCTTTCCGCACAAATCGTATTCACAAGCTCCAAAACCGCGACCGGTTGCGCGTTAATCCGCGGGTTGCCGGAGAGCCGCGCGTCAATTATGGAGTCATCGACTAACTGTGAAACTCGAACGATCGCTCTATCGAGCCGCTCTAGGTGTTTCTCGCGTTTATGCGCTTGTTCGTTGCGGAGCAACGCGACGGTCAGCCGAGCAGCTTGCAAAGGTCCTCGAATCTCGTGAGCGATGAACGAGTAGTGCTGGGTTGCTTGCTCAACAATCTCACGATCACGCAGCGCCGCATAAGCTCTGACAGAGGCCGCCACCCCACGTCCCATGACGTGGAACAACTCACCGACTTCGTCGGTCAGGACAGGAATTTCGACCTGGCTCATGAGTTCAAGAACAATTTCGCCGATTAGCGTCATCTCTTCGGAGAGGGCGCCAATGTCGATACCGCGACGCATGCGTTGCCGTCCGTGTTGCCGCGCGCCCGACATATCGGGCCACTGGCCCGCGGGGGAACGAAGCGCCTCGACGAGATCATCCAGGAAAAACGGGAGATGGTTGACGAGTTCAGACGTTTCGAGCGCCAGGCCGAGCCGATGCGTCGCGGCCGCCTTCCAACGCTCAATAACAAGTTCCTTGTTCGTCGAAATAAAGTCTGCGAGTGGCACCTGCTCTTCTCCATGAGCTCAAAGCCCGGTTTAGTCTGACAGCCGCCCGCACGACGCTGGTCGGCGACTTGACCTACTAGTGCGCAGCCGCCGCGGCCGTCTTACCCTTCGGCCGGCGCATGAAGAAAATCAACGGCGCTAGCGCGAAGAAGATGTACGAGAGCATCCGGAAATCGTCGAGGTAGGCTAACACCGAAGCCTGCTTCTGCATCTCGAGGTAAATCATCCCTAGCATGGTCGCGGATCCGCCGCGCGAAAAGGGGACGCCCATCATCGCCGGGCTGTGGATCAACTGGTTCATCCGGAAGGCATCGACGTGACCCGCCAGGTAACTCTGATGGACCTGCGAATTGATCGACAACATCGCGACCAGGACTGCGATACCAACGCTGCCGCCCACGGTGCGCACCATGTTGAACAGTCCCGACGCCGCGCCCATCTGCTCTTTGGGCACCGCGCCGAGGCTCAGCGTGGTCATCGGAATGAAGATAAAGCCCGAACCGATTCCGCGCAGCAGCCCGGGTAACGCGATGCTCCAGAAATCTATTTCCGCGTAGAAGTTCGCCATATAGGTCGTGCCGACGCCGGCGAAAATACAGCCGATCGCAACGATCCAGCGGGGATCAAACCGATTGAACAGGCGGCCCGCGAGCAGAATCGAAATAAAGGTGCCCAGGCTCTGAATCGACAAGACCTTACCGGCCAAGATCGGCGTGTAGCCGGAAATTTGCTGGCAATAGAGCGGAATCAGCACAAAGGTCGAGTACATCGCGAACATCACGATGGTAGTGAAGAAGGTGCCGACGGCGAAATCGCGATTTTTGAGCACATGCAGATCGACGATCGGCTCGCGGATGCGCAACTCGCGGACGACAAAGAAGACCAGGCTGATCGTGCCGATTATCGTCAGCGCGATAATCAGGTGCGAGCTGAACCAGTCGAGCCGTTCGCCGCGATCGAGCATGATCTGCAGCGCCGCGATGCCCAGCACCAGGTAGCCGAGCCCGCCCCAGTCGATCCGCTTGATCCCACGCCGGATGTAGGTGGGATCGTGGACGAACACCGCCACCATGATCGCGGCGATGATGCCGGTCGGTGCGTTGATGTAAAAAATCCAGCGCCAGCTATAGTTGTCTGTAATCCAACCACCCAGCGTGGGGCCCAGCACCGGCGCAACCATCATACCCAAGCCCCAGATCGACATCGCGGTCGCCTGCTCCTCGGGCGGGAAGGTCTCCATCAGGACGGCCTGCGACAGCGGCATCATCGCGCCGCCGCCGAGTCCCTGCAGGATACGGAAAAAGACCAGGATTCCCAGATTAGGCGCGGCGCCTGCCGCCAGCGAGCTACAGACGAAAAGCAGGATGCAAAAATTGAAGAAACGCTTGCGGCCAAAATAGGCGCTGCACCAGCCGGTGAGCGGAATGATGATCCCATTCGCGACGATGTAGGAGGTCAAGACCCAGGTCGCTTCGTCGACGTCGGCGGAGAGACTACCGCGAATATGGATCAGCGAAACATTCGCGATCGTGGTATCGAGAACCTCCATCACCGTCGCGAGCATCACGGCTACCGCCACCAGCCATTTGCTGGAGGAGACGGCGCCTGCTGCTTGCAGCGCCGGACTTTGTTCGACCGCGGCCGCCACGGAAGCTACACAGGTTGCGGTGATGGGGTTTTGACGGTCATCTTGATCACTTACGACGTCGGTAAAAAGTGTCCTGAGTCAAGTGTTACACAGTGCAAGGAATCATCGTGGAAAGCAACTCCATATTCCGCTTCCGCCGAAACTGACTCTAGAGCCCTCATGCAGTCGTATGCCGCGCGCGCTAAGATGGCGCGGCATGAGCAGCTTGAACAAGCTGGACTACGCGATCATCGCGATCGTCGTCTTGGGCGGATTGTACGGCTTGAGTCGTGGCGTGATCCGGATGGCGGCTTCGATTCTGTCGATTATTTTAGGCCTCGCGGCGGCTTCAGCCTGGTACGAGCGAGTCGGCGCGTGGGTCCAACAGCACCTGAACACGAGTCCGACGGTTAGCGCGGTGATTGGCTATGTCGTAACGTTCCTGGCGGTCGCCGCGCTAATCGGGATGGCCGGGCAGCGTGTCGTGCGGCTCGCGCACGTAATCAACCTCAATCTGATCGATCGTCTCGGCGGCGCCGTGTTTGGCGCGGCGCTGGCTGCGGTTTTCGTCGGCGTCGATCTGTTGATCCTGGCGGCGGTCCTCCCGCCCGATTCGAGCTTGATTCGCGATTCGCGGCTCGCGCCGCGGGTGCTAGCTTATAACCAGTCGCTCGCCACCTTCGTCCCGCCGGAGATGAAAGCGGTGTTTCAGCGAAAATATGACGACCTAGTGCGGTATTGGAACGGGCAAAATCAAAGTCCCGCCGATGCGCCTGCGCGCGCACCCGGCGGGACTTGATCAATGCCCGAATGGCGGGAAAAGCCTCAGGCGATGGCGGTGTCGACCGCCTTTACCAGATGAGCTTTCGGCACTGCGCCGACGATCTGTTCCTTGACCTGGCCGTCGCGCACGATCACAAGATTCGGGATGCCGCGCACACCGAAGCGCGAAGGCGTCTGCGGATTATCGTCAACGTTGATCTTGACGACCTTCAGGCGACCGGCATACTCGCCCGCGAGTTCGTCGACAATCGGCCCGATCGCCTTGCACGGACCGCACCACGGCGCCCAAAAATCGATTAGCACCGCGGTGGGCGCTTTCATCACTTCCTGCTCGAAGCTGGCGTCGGTCACATGGAGGACCTTGTCAGAGGCCATAGTTTCTCCTCAAGTAATTCGCTCTGACTTCAAGATAAGGACGCCTCCGCGGACAGTCAAGGTTATGCGTATCCTCCCAACATTGCTCATGTTGTCGCGCCGGCGGTTGGACCGGAGTTCGCGTTGACCCGGCGAAGTTCTGGCAGATAAGCTTTATCGGTCTGTCCGATTGTTATCTTTCAATTTCCATCCAGATATAACTCATGCCGCACCTCAACGAAGTTCAGGTTCTCCGCCTTCTAGTGCAATTCACCCTGCTGTTCGTTGGCGCGCGCGTTCTCGCCGACGTCATGAAACGGCTCGGTCAGGCGACGGTTATCGGCGAGCTGCTGGCCGGGATCGTGCTGGGACCGTCGCTGCTAGGACACGTCGCTCCGGTGGCCTATCGACTGCTCTTCCCGGCCGATCCGCTGAGCGACCATCTGCTCGAAGCGCTCGCCTGGATTGGCGTAATCATGCTCCTGCTCTACACCGGTCTTGAGACCGATCTCGAAATTATTCGCGGCGTCGGCCGCAGCGCGGCGATCATCTCGGCGCTCGGGATTCTTATCCCGTGGACTAGCGGCTTCCTCCTCGGATGGGAAATCCCGGCGGCGTACCTCGCCGCGCCGAATCAACGGCTGATATTTTCGCTCTTTCTCGCGGTTGCGATGTCGATTTCGGCCGTCCCGGTTATCGCCAAAATCCTGCTCGATCTCGACCTGATGCGCCGCGATTTGGGGATGCTGATCCTGACGGCCGGAATCCTCGACGACACCGTCGGCTGGCTGATGCTGTCGATTGTCGCCGGCCTCGCTGCACACGGGACGGTGGACTTGCGGACGATCAGCTATATCGTGGTGGCCGTCACGCTCTTTATCGGGTTTTGTTACTTCGTCGGGGCAAGTCTGGCCGTGCGGATCATGCATTGGGTAGATGATCGCGCGCTGGCCGAGCACGCCGGAATGAGCACGATGGTGGGTATCGCGATGGTCTGCGCGATCGTCACGCAGGCCATCGGCATCCACGCGGTGTTCGGCGCGTTCATTGCCGGGGTGATGCTCGGGCGCTCCGCCCGCATGCGTAAATCTGATCGCACCGAACTCGAAGGGGCGACCATCGGTGTCTTCGCGCCGGTGTTCTTCGCCTATTCGGGCCTCAAGGTCGATTTGCTCGCGATCCACGGGCTCGGCCTGTTAGCGATTTTTCTCGGAGTCGCGGTCGCGGGCAAGGTGATCGGATGCACGGGCGGCGCTTTGATCACCGGGCGCGGATGGCGCGAATCCCTGGCGGTCGCAGTTGGCATGAACGCGCGGGGCGGCATGGGGATCATCGTCGCGCTGCTCGGGCTGAGTCTGGGCGTTCTGACGCAGGAAGTGTACGCGATCATAATTGTTATCGCGATGGTTACTTCACTGCTCACGCCGCCGCTGTTGGGCTTTCTGCTGGCCGGTATCGAGCAGCGGCCGGAAGAGACGGAGCGGCTGGAGCGCGAAAAAATTCTCGCGCAGCTCCCGTTCAGCAAGGCCGGCGCGAAGCTGCTGGTGCTCGCGGGCGGCGGCGCCAATGCGCAGCTGGCGGCGCATCTTGCGGCGGTCCTGGGGAATCATCCGGATGCTTCGATTACCGTGTTTCACGCGACGCTCGCCGCGAAAACCGACGAGCCGCCGGAGGTCGATCTGGCAACTGAATTCGAGCGGATCAAAGCGATTGCGGGACTGACTGGCGCCACTAACGTTTATTCGCGAACGGGTAGCGGAGATTCCGTCGTCGAGGCGATTATGAAGGAGACCGAGCGCGGCTACGACGCGATCTTCGCGGGTGCCGGTCGGGCTGACGACAGCGAGACGATGAGCAGCGCGGTGCTGCACGAACTTCTACAGCGCGCGCAGATACCTGTGATTATCGCGCGTGATGCGGGCGCCAAGCTGCCCTTCAGCCGGATCCTGGCGCCGACGACCGGCACGCCCTTCTCGCGCCTGGCGACGACGGTGGGGCTGTTCTATGCGCACGCCGTCAGCGCCGCGATCACCGCGATCTACGTGCGGGAAAGTCCGCTGCTCTCGTTGGGGCGGTTGCCCGGACGGAGCCGCGGCCGCGACGAAGGCCGCGTGATTGTCGAGGACATGCGCACCTTCGCTGATCAACTCGAGCTCAAACTCGAGACTGAAGTCGCTACTTCCGCGCGTCCAGAAAATGCCATCCTCGCCGCGGTTATGCGCGGCAGCTTTGACCTGCTTTTGATCGGCGTGATGGCGCGGCCGGCCGATGGACGGCTGTCCTTCGGGCCGAAAGTTGATCATCTGCTGCGTAACGCGCGATGCTCTGTGGCGGTGGTCGTATCGCCGCAGATCACCGCGCGCGAGTAGACTCGTAACCCAGGACTATCGATTGCCTGCTCCTGCCGCCGCGCGCCACAGTTGACCGATGAATAATTCTCAAGAATTGAGCGTGGTCACCGGCGCCTTCGGCTACAGCGGCAAGTACATAACGCAGCGGCTGATCGAACGCGGCGCGGCCGTCCGCACCCTGACGGGCCATCCGGCGAATCCCAACCCTTTCGGTGACGCAGTTGAGGTCGCACCGTTCAATTTCACCCATCCTGACGCACTGACGGAAAGTCTGCGCGGCGTCGGCACGGTCTTCAACACTTACTGGATTCGATTCGCACGCGGCGAGCTGACCTTCGAGCGCGCCGTGAATAATCTCAAGAGCTTAATTGAGGCGGCACAGCGCGCCGGCGTCCGCCGTTTCGTGCATGTCAGCATCACAGGGGCGTCGGCTGAGTCACCGCTGCCGTATTTCCGCGGCAAGGGCATAATCGAGAATTTTCTGCGCGCGTCCGGTCTCTCCTATGCGATCCTGCGGCCCGCGGTGATTTTCGGCCCGGAAGATATTCTGCTCAACAATATCGCCTGGAACTTGCGGAAATTCCCGCTCTTCACCGTGCCGGGCAACGGCGAGTATCGCCTTCAGCCGGTCTTCGCGGGCGACCTCGCTGACCTTGCGCTCGGCGCCGCCGAACGCAGCGACAACCTTGAGATCGACGCGGTGGGGCCTGAAACCTACACTTTTAACGAGCTGATCCGGCTGCTCGGGCGCACTATCGGCCGGCCGGTGCGGCTGCTCCATGTCAGCCCCGGGATCGCGCTTTTTTTCGCCTCGATCATTGGCCGGCTGATGGGCGATGTCACGCTGACGCGCGATGAAGTAATCGGGCTGTCGGACGACCTGCTGGTGTCGCACAGCGCGCCGACGGCGCCGGCACGCCTCAGTGAATGGCTCGCGCGCAACGCCCTGACGCTGGGCGTGCATTACGCCTCCGAACTGGCGCGGCGCGCTTAACGCTAGCGAAGCACGGTCGAGGCTCGAAGGCGATCTGCTAATCAACAATCTTGACGCGGCGCGCAGACTCTTAACCATTGGCCGCGCCTCGCAGACTCGGCCGCCCCCTGTGCTCGCTCCGCGCAGTAGCGCTCCGCTAGTGTTGTTCTTCAGAGAACGGTTGCGCGTATTCCACCAACACGCCGCGCGTCGCCTTCGGATGGAGGAAGCAGATCATCCCGGCGAGGCCGCGCCGCGGATTCTGATCAATCAGCGGAATCCCCTTGGCGCGCGCGGCGGCGAGCTCAGCGGCGACGTCGGTGGTTTCGAAACAGACATGATGGAGTCCACCGCCGCGTCGCGCAAGAAACTTGCCGACGCCGTTTTCCGGATTCAACGGCTCGAGCAGCTCGATCTCGCTTTCACCCGCCTGCAACAGCGCGGCTTTGACGCCCTGATCATGCACGATTTCAGACTTCGTCAGATGCAGACCGAGCGCGTCGCGCCAGAGCGCCATCGCGGCGTCCAGACTCGGCACAACGATGCCGACGTGATGAATTTTCGTGAGCATCTCAACCCTCCGTGCGGTTCTGACAGAGGCGCTGCTCGAGGCCGTTCCAGCGCGATTTCATTGCGGGCGAGCCGAGGCTCGGATGCTCGCCGCGCGTAACCGTCAGTTTGTTGCAGGCGCTTTTGGCGTTGCCCTCCTGCGCGTAGATTTGCGCAAGCTGGTACTTGGATTCGTAGAAGAGCGGGTCGGATTCGGCGGCGACGGCTTCGACGCGGCTCCACAAGTCGAGGGCGTCTTTGTAGTCCTTGCGATTCTGCGCGATTTGCGCGAGCCCGGCATTGGCGTCGGGCGAGCCCGGGTCGGCCGTGACCAACTGGCTGAAGACCGCCTCGGCCTGTTGCGGCTGATTCATCGCCATATAGGCGCGCCCGAGAATCGAAAGCGTGCCGGTCAGATTTTTTGCCGGGAGCTTGCCCTCGTTCACCATCCGCTCGAAATAGGCGTAAGTTTCCGCGGTGAGACGCGCGTCGGCGCGAAAGCCGGCTTCGTCGCCGGCGGCGAGTTTAGCCGCGCCGTTGTGCCAGAAATCGAGGCCAATCTCCTTGATGTAATCGAGATCGGTTCCGACGGTGTCGCGTGCCGCCAGCCCCTTGGCCTCGCGGTCGAGCGCGGCGTAGTCGCCGATATGATCGAGCGCCTCGATGCGCCACTCAAAGGTCTGGTCAAAGTGCGCCTTCATCGATGGATAGTTGGTCTCGAAGCCGTCGAGAATGGTCGCGATTGAGCGATAATCGGGCGCCGGCTCGCCCTGGAGCAGGGTCGCGAGCATGTAGATGGCGTGGCCGCGACTCTCGTGCAGGGACTGGCGCTGCGCTTCCGCCGCACCGCGCTCGGCCGCGGGTTCGAGCGCGATCGCCTCGCGCAGCGCCTTGATCGCCGCGGCGCGGAGTTCACGGTTATGAGGATCGACGGCGCGCGCCGCGGCCGCGTGAGGATCTTCGAGCAGCTTGCCGCCGAGCGCCTGATAGTAAGCGTCCGCAGCGTTGAAGCGGGCGGTGAACTCATAGTCAGGATTGCCGGTAACCTGTTCGTACTGTTGCGCCGCACCGACATAATCCTTGCGCGCCTGCAGCCGCTGGCCCAGGCGGAAGCGCGGCTCGAAGGCATACTCGCCGTGTGGATAAGCGCGTAAGTAATCTTCGGCGGCAGCGACCCAGGCAGTTTCAAGCTGAGGGTTCTTCATGCCGCCGCGCTCCCATTCGAGCCGCGGGATTTTGTAGCGCATATAGGCGGCCCACTGGGCGTCGGGGTTGCCCGGCTGGCTCGCGATCGCGTCGGCGACCTGCGCGACCATCTCGTAGCGACCCGACAGATAGTAGAGATCGGCGGCGTATTTGTAGGCCTTGGGATATTTGCCGCTTTTCGCCGCTTCCCAATAGTACTTTGCGGCGGCGAGCGGCTGATGCTTGTAGTAGAGGATGTTGGCGAGATACCAGTTCTCGAAGGCGTCGCCCGAGGCGCCGAATTCCGCGGTCGGATCGCTGACGTATTGCGCGGCCGAGGCGACCGCGATCGCCCAGCCGTCCTTGTCGTTTTCGCGGGCGCGGGCGAAGTCGATGATCTGCTTGTGGAGGGCGACGCGTTGGGCCGGATCGCCGGCCGCAGCCTCGGCGCGAAACAGCTCGCGCAGATGCAGCATCTCGAGACCGTTCTTTTGCGGACCGCTGGGCGCGTTTTGCGCGAGATGCGAGGTCAGGCCCTGCGCCTCGTTGAGTTTGCCCATCGCGGCGTAAGTGGTCGCGAGTCCCTGTTCGGCGGGCTGATACTGGCGGGTGCCGGCCCCCTCATTCATAATCCGCTTGAAGTCGGCGATCGCCTTGGCGTATTCAGCGCGGTCGTACTTACCCAGTTCGCGCTCGGCAAAGGCGCGGCCGAGCAGATTCTCGCGGATCAACTCGGGCGACAGGATCAGCAGCGAGCTGTCGGTAAAGCCGTCGATGGCCTGGTTGAGCAGGCGGCGCGCCGTCGCCGGTTCGCCGCTATAGAGCGCGGCGCCCTCGAAGCGCAGCCACGACAACGGGTAGACCGCGCGCAGGGCCAACTGCTCGGGCTGATCATAATCGCAGGAACCGCCGTTATCGATGGTCTCGATACAGTCGTCCTTCTTCTTTTGATACGTGCTGTACATGGTCTCGAGCAGCGACTCGAGCTGATGGTAGGTGGCGAGCAGCTCGTCGCGGTTGCCCTCACGGCCCTCGGCGAGTTGGGCGAACTGGGTTTCGGCCGCGTCGAGCTGGTCGATCGCGTCGCTGGCCGCCGCGGGATCGCTTTGGCCGGCGCGCACCTGCGGCTCGATTTGAGTGAGGCGGCGGTTCAATTCGCCTTGACTCTGCGCGCGCACAACGCCGGCAAAAACGAGCAGCGCGACGAGGCCGCTCAGGATTGGTGCGGCCAGACGGCGCTTGCCAGCTTGTCTCATGCGCACGGAGTTAGGATAACGCTAGAATCGCCGTCAAGGGAACGCCAGTTGGTCAAGCGCTTCGGGTATCGCGTCGAGAGTCGCGATGCGCACCGTCGGCCCTTCGATCGCGGTTCGCGCAGGCGCCGACGGGTCGAGCAGAAGCGGCGTGATTCCGGCGGCGAGCGCGCCGGCGACGTCGAGCTCGAGCGCGTCGCCAACATGGATCACCTCGCGAGAGGCCACTCCGTGCTGGCGCATAGCAATGCGGAAAATCTCGGGCGACGGCTTCGCGTAGCCGGCCTCCGACGAGATCGTGATCGAATCAAACTGCGCGCCGAGACCTAATCCGGACAAAATCCGGTAGAGGCGATAGTCGAAGTTCGAGACCAGGCCCAGTTTGAGGCCGCGGGCGCGGAGCTGATCGAGGGTTGACAACGCCATAGGGTCGATTCGCCAATTCGAGGGATCGCTGAAGAAGACGAATAACTGACGAAAGTAGGCGTCGAAGTTAGTGAATACGCCGAGCCCGTCGAAGCTTTTGGCGACGACGTCGCTCCACCATTGATACTCGAGTCGCCGCAACTCACCAGCCTCGTGATCGGGACCGAAGGCGAGCGGCAAGGCGGCGTGGAAGGCCCGGCGGAAACCCGCATTGACCTCGTCGGGGGCGGCGTCGATGCCGTAGGCGTGAGCAATCCGCGCGTAGGTCGCGCCGACCGGCGCGCGCGGCGCGATCAAGGTGCCGGCGGCGTCGAAGAAAACTACTTTGAGCACAGCGTCCGCGGGCTAACCATCGGCTTGCGCCGGTCCGGCGAGCCCGTCCCAGATCTGGATCAGCGTGCCGAAGGCTGCGCGCGGCGAAATGAAGAATTGCCGTTCCCCGCGCCAGTTAATCTCCTTGCCGACGGTGCGCACGTCGTCGCGCGCAAGATGGTGGAGCAGGCCGTCGAAGTCTTTCACATCGAGCGTGAAATGATGCAGCCCCTCGCCGCGACGCTCGATGAAACTGGCGACGAAATCGTCTGCGACGCCGGGGCCGGGGCTTTGAATGAACTCGAGTTTGAGGCCGGGAATTTCAACTTGGGCGAGCATGAAATTGCCCTGAGTCGAACTCAGGGTGGGCGGCGTCGTGAGTTGCGCGCCGAAATTGTCAGTGAAGAAAGCGATCGCGCGCTCGAGGTCGCGCACCGCGATCGCGATGTGATCGAAGCGCACGCGGCCGTCGGCGGCAGGGCGCGGCGTTGGCTGATTGTAGTCGAGCGGCTGCCAGAACTGGATCAGCGCGCCAAAGGCTGAACGCGGCGAGATGAAGGCAGTCCGCGTACCGTCGGCCAGCGCGTATTCGTCGACGATGCGGACACCGCGCACCTTGCACGCGGCCACGACGGGCTCGAGACGGTCGACCTCAAAGGAGAGATGATGCATCCCTTCACCGCGGCGGCGGAGAAATTCGGCGATGAAGTCCTGCCGTCCGGGCAACTCTTCAATAAACTCAACCGCCGTCCCGCCAAGATAAAAATCCTGCCAGAGGAAGCCGCCGCGCGCCTGCTCACTGACCTGCTTGGCGTTGCGCGGATGAGTCTTGAAGTAGCGCTGGAACCACGCGACGCCGCGGTCGATCGAGTGCGCCGCGATCGATACATGATCAAAGCGGATGCGCACACCGTCAGGCAATCCCATGCGTCAAACCCCTTTACCGCGCATACGCGCACGCTGCCCCCACGCTTGCATCCGTCCGACGATAACACGCCGGATCAAACGCGGAACGTTGGGCAAGATCAACCGCCAGCCGTGCGCGAATTTGCTGCTCCAAACGAAGACCGATTGCGCACCGTACGAGAGGCGCGGAACGTCAAAGAAATTCGAGCCGGGCGTCGAGGCGTGCGCCGTCGCTAATCACGACGACGTAGCCGCCACCCTTAAAGGGGCCAGGGTTGAGGATCGTGGTCGGGCCAATCGTATCGACCCCGGCCGACTCGTGAATGTGCCCAGAGATACAAATGTCGGGGCGGACTTCCTCGATGAACCTGCGCGCCGCAGGACTGCCGACGGCCTTGCCGCCCGCCAGGCGATCACATTTGGTTTCAATCGGCGGCGTATGACAGATCATGAGGAGCGGCCGCTGATTGCACACTGCGTCATAGCCGCGCCGCAGCGCGTCATAGATTTCAGCCTCGCTGAACTCGCTGGGCGTAGCGAACGGCGTGATATTCGAGCCGCCGCAACCGAAGATGCCGACCCCGCCGATGACGACGCCGCGGCCGTGGAGCGCGATCTTTTCAGTTTCAAGCCAGGGAAAAACTTCGGGCTGGTCAAGATTGCCGGGCACCGCGAGCACCTGCGGACAGCAGCGCCGCACGTCGTCGAGCACTTTGCGGGCGTCGTCGGCCCCGCCGAAGTTAGTGATGTCGCCCGAGACGATCACGAGGTCCGTATCGCGCATCACGGCGCCCATGCGGGCGAGATTGCGCGTCGCCATATGGACGTCGCCGAAAGAGACTATCTTCATACGCTAAGTTTTAGCGCAGCGCCCCGAGCAGATCGAAGGGGCGAAGGCGGCGCGCGCATGTAAAAATGGATGGCATGATTGCATCTGGCTTTGCTTTTGTGCTGGTCCGGCCGAAGTCGCCCGGCAACATGGGGGCGGCGGCGCGCGCGCTCAAAAATATGGGTTTCGCCGATCTCCGTTTCGTCGCGCCGGAAAGCCGCGACGCGCGGCCGGAAATCGCGATGGCAGTGCATGCGGGCGAAGTCTACACGGCGGCGACAACTTATCCCGACCTGCCGTTGGCGGTCGCAGACTGCGCGATCGTGGTTGGGACGACGGCGCACGCCGGCCCTTATCGCAGCCAGGCGCGGCCGCTGCGGGAGGCTGCGGCGGAACTGACGAGCCTGAGCACCGCGAACCGGATCGCGATCGTTTTTGGCCCGGAAGACTTCGGCCTCTCCAACGACGACCTCAAGCACTGCCCTCGCCTGATCACGATTCCAGCCGATCCGGACTACCCCTCGCTGAATCTCGCGCAGGCCGTGATGCTCTCGACGTACGAGCTGCGGCTGGCGCTCACCGCGCCATCGGCGCCGGTGGTCGTCGAGGAATTTGCGGCGGCGGGAGCCGTTCAGGCGATGCTCGATCGGCTTGCGCAAGCGTTGCTGCAGATCGGCTTTCTTGCCAAGGACAATCCCGATCACATCATGTTCACGATCCGCGAAATCTTCGGCCGCAGCGGTTTACGCGCGCGCGAACTCGAGATCTTCAACGGCATCGCGCGCCAGATTCAATGGTTCGCCACGGACACTAGGCGGAGCAGCGCGGAGCCGAGCAAGCGAGTCTTGACCAAGGCCGCGGCTCGCGGACTCGCCCGCCCCTTGGAGCTGCGTCCCAAGTAAAGTCAGGCGCGCCAGCGCGGGCGAAGTGCCGCAGGGCCGGGGCGAGTGATATTCTTGATTCCGGCGCGCAAGGCGAATACGAAGTAGGGTCTGATTCGTGTACTCCCCGGTAGCTCAGTCGGTAGAGCAGACGGCTGTTAACCGTCGGGTCGCTGGTTCGAATCCGGCCCGGGGAGCCATCCGGAATCCGGATCGCGCTTGTTAAGGAACCTGCCTGAGGCGCGCGACGGTCAAGTTCCAGTTAGCGCGCTCGTGATCCGCGCCGATCGGTTGATCGGCGCTGCCACAACCTGCCAATCGCGAGGTGCGGTCTTAGTCGCTTGAGCTTTAGAGAGTCCGGCCTCCGCCAAAATGGGGACCGGACTCTCGGAATTCAGAGCGCGACTTCTTCGTTCAAAGACACGGTAAGCCCCTCCCAAGCCGGGTTGGGGTTGTTGCGCATCGAGTCAATGAGTCCCGTCACCGCAGGATCGGAGGCTACTTTGGCGTAGGCAGCATGGTCCTTGTACACAAATACCGCGAAGACGTTCCCGGTTTCAGGGCCGATAGTCTGCCGGCTCACGACTCCGGTTGCACCCAGCCCCTCGGCGATCTTCTTGACGGCCTTGATGCCCTCGAAAAGGTCAGCGTATCTGCCGGGCTTCACGCGAAAATTTGCGACTACACGCACTGCTGCCATGAGATAACCTCCTGTTGCGAGTTGCGTAGCGGACTTAGCCCTCTCTCGAGAGTCTGGCTGATTGCCCAAGTTAACGATGAACCCGGTGTTAGTGAATTGTCAAATGCGTGCAACGCTAGTCAGAAATGATTTATTCAGATTTAATCTCCGCTGGGATTCTGCAAAACTCTTGAGCGCATCCGCGACCGGTATCGCGCTCAGCAGGGAACCCCGCTGATGGCGCGCGACGATTATCACGAACGAAGGCTAGCGGAATACGATAGTCGCGTCGCCGAATTCCAGAAGCGCGGGACCTTCGGCGCCGCGGTGATGCTCACGGCGCTTGAAGAAGCGCAGCGCGGCGCGCGCGAGGGTGAAGTGCCGGTCGGCGCGCTAGTGATCCGCGATAGTCGCGTGATCGGCGCCGGCCATAACCTGCCAATCGCGATGCGTGATCCGTCGGCGCATGCGGAGATCCTCGCGATTCGCGACGCCTGCGCGCATTTAGGTGAATACCGGCTGGAGGGCGCGGCGCTTCACGTCACGCTCGAGCCGTGCGTGATGTGCGTCGGGGCTTTGCTCAACGCGCGGATCGCGCAGGTCTATTACGGCGCGCGCGACGACAAGGCGGGCGCGCTCGGCTCGGTCTACGACATCGGGCGCGATGGCCGCCTCAATCATCGAATCGAAGTCTACGGCGGGATCATGGCGGCAGAATCCGCCCAGTTGCTGCAAGAGTTTTTCGCGGGCAAACGGCGGACGTAACGATCCGAGGAAGCTCGCGCGCCGCTGCTCACCGTCGCCGACGACCTCGAGGCCAACGCGCTCCTGGAGAGCGATCGCGTCGGCCACCGCGCGATCTTCGATACGCTTGAAGGCGGCGACTGACAGTTCACCGCGGCGAAACGGGCGGCGCGCGTCGCGGAGCGCCGCCGGCCGCAGCATCGAACCAATGGTTTGTGCACGATAGATCGCCATCCTCATGGGCATCATCCTGCGGATTCAACTGCCGCGCCGAGCCTCGCGGCGGCGGTTCAAAAGTTAACCCATAGTCGGTTCGGCGCAAGAAAAGAAAGACCGAAGGCGACCGTGGAGCGTCGCATCGCCGGACAGCAGAGCAAGCCTCCGGTAGATTTTGGGACACTCTTCAGGCGCTGTGGGCGCTGAGCTGGCCAATCGGCGAAACCATCGCGGGCACAAGCATTGCTCCAAAGCCCGGGCGATGGCGATACGAAAAGCCATAATTCTGAGCGCCGCAGTAGCCGTCTGGCTAGCAACCGTGATTTGCGGAATGGCGGCGCTTTGGAACTGCGAGCGATGGTCCGCGCGGCGGCGCGTCGCAAGCAGGGTTTACGGCTATGCGCTGTTCGGCACGCCGTCGGCAAAAAAGGGGGTCATATGCAAGCGCTAGACGCAGACGCGACGCCCGCGAGCGCCACGCGCGCCGCAGTCCTCTACAAGGAAAGTCGCGAACGAATTTATCGGCGCACCGACCGGATGTTCGCATGGCTGATGCTGGGGCAATGGGCGGCGGCGATCGCCGCGGCCTTCTGGCTGTCGCCGCGCTCCTGGAGCGGACCTTATAGCTATACCCACGTGCACATCTGGGCGGCGCTCCTCCTCGGCGGCGCGATTACTCTCGTGCCGGTCGCGTTCGCGTTCCTGGCCAGCGGCAAGACCTACACGCGGCATATCGTCGCGGTCGGCCAGATGCTGATGTCGGGCCTCCTGATTCATTTGAGCGGCGGACGGATCGAAACGCATTTTCACGTCTTCGGCTCCCTCGCCTTTCTCGCCATGTATCGCGACTGGCCGGTCCTGGTGTCGGCGACTATCGTGGTCGCTATCGACGATCTGGTGCGCGGCCTCTATTGGCCGCAGTCGGTCTTTGGCGTGATGGCGATCCAGCCGTGGCGATGGCTCGAACACGCCGGCTGGGTCGCTTTCGAGGATTTCTTTCTGATCATTTCAAGCGTCTACAGCATGCGGGATGTGCGCCGGTTGGCCGAGCGTCAGGCCCATCTGGAGAGCGTTTCGCAGGGGGCGCTGGCGGCCTCGAGTGCAAAGTCGGAATTCCTCTCGAGCATGTCGCACGAAATCCGCACGCCGATGAACTCGGTGCTGGGGATGGCCGACTTGTTATCGGAGTCCGACCTCTCGGAGGAACAACGGCATTATCTCGACGTGATGATCGCGAACGGCAATTCGCTGCTCGAATTGATCAACAGCATCCTTGACCTCGCCAAGATCGAGAGCGGAAATCTACAACTCGAGACGATCGAATTTGATCTGGGCAACCTGGTCGAAAAGATCCTCGCGACCTTCGCGACGCGTGCGCACGGCAAGGGGCTGGAGTTGGCCGCGCGGATCGCGCCCGGAACGCCGGAGGGTCTGATCGGCGATCCGATGCGCTTGCGGCAGGTGCTGATCAATCTGATCGGCAACGCGGTGAAGTTCACGGAGGTTGGCGAAGTCGTGCTCGAAATCGGGCCCGACCCCGCCGCGGGCGGCGCGGGCGACCTGCTCTTCTGCGTTGCGGATACGGGCGTCGGGATCGCTGAGGACAAACGCGAAGCGATCTTCGCGAGTTTCACCCAGGCCGATTCCTCGGACACGCGCAAATACGGCGGCACCGGACTTGGGCTTGCGATCGCGCAGCGGCTAGTCGCGCTGATGGGCGGGCGAATCCGGGTGGATAGCGCGGTCGGCAAGGGCAGCCGCTTCCTGTTCAGCGCGCGTTTCGGACTGGCGCCGCGGCTGATTTCGTCGACGCCGCGCGCGGCGCTTGACCTGATCGGCTATCGGGTTCTGGTGGTGGACGACAACGCGGTCAACCGCTTGATCCTGCACGAGATGGTCGGGGGTTGCGGGGCGGAAATCACCGAAGCCGAGTCCGGGGCGGCGGCGTTGGCGGCGATCCGCCTGGCACTCGAAGCCGGCTTTCCTTATCACATCGTCCTGCTCGACATGATGATGCCGGAGATGGACGGCCTAGAGGTCGCGATGCGGATTCGCGCGGCCAAGCTCGCCACCGAACCGCTGGTGCTGATGCTCTCCTCCAACGATCTGAAGTCCAGCCTGAAGTCGCTGCACGACGCCGGACTGGACGCCTACCTGGTCAAGCCGGTGACGCGCACGGAACTGTTCGCGGCAATCCGCCGCGTCATCGATAGCCGCGGCTTTCAACTGCCGGTTGCGGCGCCAACGCCAATCGATTCGACGCCACAAGCCGAGCGAATCTATACGGTGGAGAAGGCGGATCCGCTGGTGCTGGTCGCTGAGGACTCGCCGGACAACCGCTTGCTCATCAGCGCCTACCTCAAGCGCGAGCACTTCGAGCTTGAGTTCGCGCGGGATGGCCAGGAGGCGCTGGAAAAGTTCAAGCAGACGCGCTTCGACCTAGTCCTGATGGACATCCAGATGCCGCGCATGGACGGCATCATGGCAACCCGCCTGATGCGCCAGTGGGAGAGTGAAAATCAGGTGGAACCGATCCCGATCATCGCGCTGACCGCATCGGTGCTGGCCGAGGACGTCAACGACACCATCGCGGCGGGCTGCTCGATGCATCTGAACAAGCCGATCAAGAAACAGGTCTTGCTGAACGCGCTGCGGATCTACCTGCCGGCTGGGCAGGACTCCAGCCCCGAGCTTGAGCAGGAATCACACATCTATCATTAGCGGAGACGTAGCGGCATGCGTGCCTGAAGACGTTGGCAGTCACGCGAAGATTCGATGAGGCGCGGATTTCTCGGTATTTTCTTGGAGCGTGGCTCGCAGATCCCTGACCTTGGCCGGCGCTTCGTAGACTCCGCCAGCCCCCTGTCCCCGCCACGTGCGGTAGCGCTCCGCTCGTGGTCAGTGTTTGGATTCGATCCGGCGGCCGTAGGAGACTTCGCCCTTATCAACCCTTAAGCTGAATCCGCACTCAGGATTGGTGCAGGCCCAGGCTTTAAAAATCACCGAAGCGCCCTCCTGTCCGTAGTCGGAAAGTGGAATCAGAGTGCCATTGTTACACTTCTGGCACTTCGGCAGCTCCATCACCCCAGCCTCCTTGGCCGCAAATCGGCCAGCCCCAAGGCAAAGCTATCGAACGGATTTTGGTAAAGCAATCGTCGGACACGGTTGTGCCAAGTATCGCCTGTTATAGCCAAATTCGCCGGGAATCACGCGGGTGTTAGACTGAATCCATGGAGCCCGGGGCGCCGAGTTTTCTCCTGCGCGAAGCGCGGCCGCAGGACCATCGCGAGCTGCTGCGGCTGGCGCGCGAGCTCGACTCGATCAATCTGCCGACCGACGCGGCCAAGCTGCGCGCAACGCTCGAGCGCTCGGCGCAGTCGTTTCGCGGCCGCACGCGCGATCGCGCACGCGCGCTCTATATCTTCTGCGCGGAGGAAATTGCTACAAAACGTATCGTTGCGGCCTCGATGATCATCGGCAAGCACGGCACGCCGGCGGCGCCGCATTACTACCTCGAGATCAACTCGGACGATCGCTATTCGCATACGCTGCGCAAGAGCTTTCGGCACCCGTACCTGCGGCTGTGCTATTCGATGGACGGGCCGACCGAGCTCGGCGGGCTGATCGCCACCCGCGCGCTGCGCAACCATCCGGAGCGCGTCGGCAAACAGATCTCCTGGGTGCGATTCCTCTACATGGGGCGGCATCTGAAGCGCTTCGAGCCGGAGGTGCTCGCGGAGATGCTCGCGCCGATGCTGCCCGGTCATGGCAACGTTTTCTGGGATCATTATGGGCGGCGCATGACCGGCCTCTCATTCCAGGAGGCTGACCTACTCTCGACCCGCGACAAGGAGTTCATCCGCGCGCTCTTTCCGGAGACCCCGCTCTATACTTTTATGCTGCCGGATCACGTGGCGAAGGCGCTGGGAGCGGTCGGCGAGGAGACGCGCGGTGCGGTGCGGCTGCTTGAACAGGCCGGCATGAAATACCTCGAGCAGATCGATCCGTTCGACGGCGGCCCTTACTATGGCGCCGCGGTCGCTGACCTTGCGCCGATCAAGCGGCGGCGCGTCGTGACGGCGATCGCGGGCGCGCCGGCGCCGGAGCGGTGCTCGGCCTTTCTGCTCGCGATCGAGAACCGCGAAGGCTTTCGCGCCGTGCGGGCTGACGCCGAGCTCTGCGCCAACGGCCACCTCATCGTCGCGGCGGGCGCGCTCGAAGCGCTCGGTGCGGCAGCGCGCGCCCGCGTCGATCTAGTACCGTTACCGTAGCCTCTCCCGATGGGTGAGAGCGCTTGCGCCTGACGCGCGCACACCGGAAAATGAATGCCGGGGATTTGTCCGTGGCCAAGATTGAGGTTTACACCACCAGTTATTGCCCTTTTTGTTTTGGCGCGAAGGCGCTACTGGAGCATAAGGGCGTGGCCTTTGAAGAGATCGATGTCGGCGAAGATCCGGCGCTGCGTGAGGCGATGGTCGAACGCGCGGGCGGCCGTCGCACCGTCCCGGAGATTTTCATCAACGGCCGCATCATTGGCGGCTACGATGAGTTGCGGGGGCTCGAAGCCCGCGGTGAGCTCGACGCGCTGCTGGCGGAAGCGTCATGAGCGGCAACAGCCCGCCGGCGCTGCCCGTTGACTCTGACTATGCCGAAATCGCGGATGCTGACGAGCAGGGAATCGATCCGGCGGACAATGATCGGCTGGTTGGCAGGTTTTATCGCGGGCTCATCGTGTTTCTCGATCGCGTGCGCGGGCGCGGCACGATTCGCTCCTTTAGCGGGCGCGAAATCCACTTCGAATTTCCCTTTGTTGCGGTGATTGGCGCGCCAATTGGCGGGCGCGCCCCCGGGATCGATCTGATCCGGCAGGGTGATACGGTGGGCTTTGACGTCGGCTGGACCTCGAAGGGGTTGCGCGTCACTCGAATCAAGCCGTTACGCATACGCTAGCCGGTTTTCATCGTCACGCGGGCGATCGCGTCGCGCCAGCCCTCGAGCAACCGCGCCCGTTCCTGAGCCTTTATGCGCGGCTTGAACACCTGTTCGATTTTTCTTAACTCCGCAAGCTCACGGAGCGAGCGCCAAACGCCGGCCGTCAGCCCGGCGAGCAGGCCTGCGCCGAGCGCGGTGGTTTCGACCATGCGCGGACGCACGACGCGCGCGCCGTTAAGGTCGGCCTGAAACTGCATCAGGTAGTCGTTGGCGGAGGCGCCGCCGTCCACCCGCAGTTCGGCCAAGCGATGACCGGTGTCTTTCGCCATCGCTTCGAGCACGTCGCGCACCTGATAGGCGATACTGTCGAGCGTGGCGCGGACGAGATCCGCGCGCGTCGTGCCGCGGGTTATTCCCACAATCGCACCGCGTGCGTCGCTGTCCCACCAGGGCGCGCCAAGCCCCACGAAGGCGGGAACCATGTAGGGTTGCGTGCGATCATGACTTTGGCGCGCCAGCCCCAGCGAATCTGCCGACTTGCTGAACAAGCCAACTTCGTCGCGCAACCACTGGATCGCCGCGCCCGCGATAAAGACCGAGCCCTCGAGCGCGAACGCAGGCTCGCCTTGCGCGCCGAGCGCTGCGGTCGCCAGGAGTCGATGATGCGATACAGCGCGCGCCGTCCCGGTATGCGCGAGCAGGAACGCGCCCGTGCCATAGGTCGCCTTCGTCTCGCCTACGCGGACACATCCCTGGCCGAACAGCGCGGATTGCTGATCGCCGATTACCGCGCCGATCGGGATCGCACGATCGGCGAGCTTCCCGCGCGCCGCCTCGGCCAGCGGCCCGCGCGATTCGACCAGCCGCGGCAGCATCGCTTCCGGCACGTCGAGCATATCGAGCATCGTGGCGTCCCATTCCCGCCGCTCGAGATTCATCAGCATCGTACGCGAGGCATTGGTGTAGTCAGTAACGAACGCCGCGCCGCGCGAGAGCTTGAAGAGCAGCCAGCTATCGATAGTGCCGAAGCAGAGTTCGCCGCGCGCAGCGCGCCGCCTGAGCAGACCGCGATCGCGATCGAGCAGCCACGCGAGCTTGGTGCCGGAAAAATAGGGGTCCGCGAGCAGGCCGGTGGCGCGGCCGATTTCCTCTTCGCGCTCGCGCAGCCGGGTGCAGATTTCCGCGCTGCGCCGGCACTGCCAGACGATCGCGCGATGCACCGGGCGGCCGCTGCGCCGCTCCCAGACGACGAAGGTCTCGCGCTGGTTGGTGATGCCGATTGTGGCGAGCTCGCGCGACTTTACTTTCGCGGCGGCGAGCGCCTCGCGCCCGCGCCGGATGACCGAGCGATAAATCTCCTCGGCGTCGTGCTCGACCCATCCGGGATGCGGATAGAACTGGCGGATTTCGCCGTAGGCGCGCCCGCGAATCCGGCCGTCGCCGTCAAACACGAGCGCGGTCGTCCCGGTCGTGCCCTGATCGATCGCAAGGACGTAGTTCGGCATCAGGAACGACTCCGCTGATTATGGCCGGGCTTTGTTGGAATTAACCGAGCGCCCGGCCGGCGCCCGGCGGCGGGATCGCTGCGTTGGAGGGCGCGACGGCGGCCGCGAGCGCGTGCGAATTTGTCACCCGGCCCATCCGCGCGAGCCGCGTGGTTCGCCGCAGGATAAACAATGCGGCGATGATAATAATCGCGATCAGAATCAGCCGGTCGCGGCGGCTGCTCTTGCCCCGCGGGCGCCCGCCGCGTGATGCTCCGGCCAATCCGATCGAGCGCGGCTGTGTGCTTCGTCCTGGTCGCGGCGGCGGCGTTGCTTTCACTGCTCGGTTTCCTTTCGCTCGATGCGATGCACGACGCGCCGCGGCTTTTCGATGCCATAACAAAAAACGCGGGCGGAGAACATCCGCCCGCGTTTTTAGTGCTGACCAATCTCACACCCGCCGCAAAACGGCGGGCGGATGAATAACTAGCCTTCCGAACTGATCACCGTATAAATCGTGGATTTCCCCCGCTGCACCAGCAAACGAGAAGACTTCTTCTCCTTCTGCGCACCCTTCGCCGCGTCGGCGAAGCCGTCGGCCGAAGCCACCTTGGTGTTATCGACCTGCAGGATGACGTCCCCGGCTTGCAGCCCGGCCTCTGCGGCCGGCGAATCCGGCCGGACGCTGCGGACGACCACGCCTTTAGGGTTATCGATTCCAAGCTGTTGGCCAATCTCGGGAGTGAGGTCCTGCACGGTCAAACCCCAGTTGCTGCCTGCCCCCGTTTCACCCTCGGCGCTGGCGAGCTGCTTATCCTTGAGCTCCTTGATCGTCGCCGTCAGCGTGACGTGCTTGCCCTCGCGGATCACCTCGACCGGCACGGTTTTGCCGAGCGGCGTCTGCGCGACTAACTCCGGCAACTCATGCTCGTCGTGCACCGTGGCGCCGTCGAACTTGGTAATGATGTCACCCTGCTGGATTCCCGCCTGGCCGGCCGGACCTTCCTTGTCAACGCCGGCGACCAACGCGCCGTTCGGCGTCGTCAGACCGAAGGATTTCGCCAGTGCCGGCGTTACTTCCTGAATCTCGACGCCCAGCCATCCGCGCACGACCTTGCCGTGCGTCTTGAGCTGTTCCATCACGGTCTTGACGAGATCGATCGGAATCGCAAAGCCGATCCCGGCGTTGCTGCCCGTACTGCTATAGATGGCCGTATTGATTCCGATCACACGCCCCTGCGCGTCGAACAGCGGGCCACCGGAATTGCCCGGATTGATCGAGGCGTCGGTCTGAATGAAATCGTCGTAGTTGCCCCCCAGTGCGCGCCCTTTAGCGCTGACGATGCCCGCGGTTACGGTCAGATTGAAGCCGAACGGGCTGCCGATCGCCATCACCGGATCGCCGATCTCAACTTTGCTCGAAGAGCCCAGCGTCGCGTAGGGCAGCGGTTGCTTGGTGTCAATCTTAATCAACGCGAGATCGGTCTTGGAATCCTTGCCGATCACTTTGGCCTTGAATTCACGCTTGTCGTTCAGCGTGACGAGAATTTCGTCGGCATGACCGGCGACGTGATTATTGGTCAGGATGTAGCCGTCCGGGCTGATGATGACGCCTGAGCCGAGGCCATGCTCCTTGAAGTTATGCGGCATCTGCCCGAAGAAATGGCGGAATTGCTCGAAAGGATCGCCCCCGCCGCCCCCAAACGGGTTTCCCTGACCAAACGGATTTCCTCCGCCCGGCCCTCCAGGTCCTTCCGGTCCCGCGCCCGGACCCCCTGGTCCCGGACCCGGCTCTTCCTGACCACCGCCCTCGTCACCAGGGCCTCCTTCCTGTCCACCGAATCCGGCCTGCTTAACCTCCTCGGTAATCGCAACGTTTACGACCTCGGGCATCACCCGTTTAACGAGCGGCGCCCATGACGGTATCGCAACTGCAACGGCCGGAGTCTCGTTCGGCTCCGGCGCGTTGGCGGGCGCCGGCTGATGCTGCGTTATGGGCTGCGCGGCTGGCGGCGGCTGGCCCGCGTCTGAACCCCATGGAAACTGGAAAGCGCCGGCGTTGGCGAAGGCGATTGCTATACCCAACACCACGCCACACGCGATCGCGGCGATCGTCTTGCCCATGCATCCCTCCTGGATGGCTTGTACCGCGCAATCGCTTCTGACTGCCTGCGGTTAATCCCTACTAGCTTTCAGACGATAACTGGAAGCCGAAATTCAAGCTCGCGACCGTCCGCGATTCGTGCTCCACAGTGAGCGATCTGACCTTCCAGTAGAGCAGAAAGCCCGCGAATTTGATACCGTTAAATACATTGGCCGCAAATTCCCGGCAGGCCGCTTCATTCGAGTAAGCCATTGTTCAAACAACTTACTGTGCCAAGCGTTGGGGAAGCGTTAAACTTCGATATATGGTGGAAGACGCCGCCATCCTCGTGACGGGCCTGCTGAGCTGGACCCTGCTCGAATACCTGATCCACGGCTGGCTGAGCCACCTGTGCACGACTGCGGTCTCGGCCCGTCACGCCGTTCATCATCGCGATCCGCATGCGGTATTTGTCGTCCGCGCCTGGCGGCCCTTGGCCGTCATCTGGATAGCTGGTCTCGCCGCCTTCGGCTGGTCGCCTGGGATGATCTTCTTCGCTGGTCTGACGCTGGGCTTCGCGGCCTACGAGGTCTTGCACTACCGGATGCACTTCTGCCGGCCGCGCGGCAGTCTCGAGACCTGGATGCGCGCGCGTCACCTGATTCATCATCGGCGCGAGCCGCAACGATGCCTCGGGGTGACGACGCCCTTTTGGGACCTGGTCTTCGGGACGGAGCCAATCTCCGAGATGGATCAGCTCATCGCCTCCGTGGCAGCAAGCGCACCGCTCACCGGCCCAACCAATCTTTGGCGTTTGTTCACCTTGCCGTACTTCGGCTCCTCTCGACTCACGCCGCGATAGAGGATGAGTCCGGGATTCAATTCCGATTAGGACCTATTTGTGCTAGTGCTAGGGGCATAGATGTTACGAACGGCCCTGCAGGCAGGAGAATCGGAAGCTTGTCAATCTACAGCCGACTGTACAAATACCAGGAGAATGAGAACCGCTCCAAGCTGGAAAATTTCCTGACCGAAGCGCTGGCGGATCTGCTGTCGCGAGACGCTACTCTAGCGCGCAAATTCATATTTGACGTCCTTCTGAAGGACAATTGCCCGAAAAACACTGGCGCCAAGCGCGAAGCACTGGCCAAGAAACTAGCGAATGCAGAGAAGCTCGAATGGCGAACCCAGAAGGCCCTTGGCGGCATTTCCGAGAAACCGGACATATCGGTTTTCGCGAACGATAGCGATAAACCTATTATCCTCCTCGAGAATAAGATCAATGCGGGATTCACACACTCACACACACTCGCTGTTACTAGCGAAGAAGGAATTAAGCAGGAATACGACCAACTTCAAAAATACGGCCAATGGTTGACCAAGAAGGTACCGGATGGCGCTTTAGTCTTTTTGACTCACCATACTCTAGTTCCAGAAGGCTTTCTCACGCACTCGAAATACGGCTCTACGATCAGATCTTTCTGCTACTGGAGATCGGTTTACGCCTGGCTGGAAGAGGCTCGCCAAGGAAGTCCTGGCTTTGTCGGAATCGTGAACGACTTAATCGGCGAATTTTCACATTTTCTATCGGAGAGGCGCATGACGGATCTCAATCGCGGCGACTTAGATACTCTCAGTCCCTTTTTGTCAAAAGACCTTTACGGAAAATTAGAGGAATTGACGGACTTCATAAGAAAACAGATTGATTTATTACCAGAGTTTAGTGACTACACCTGGTGGTCGAAACCGCTGAGTCGAGGTCACTTCGCGGAGCGCGGCCTTCGCGACGGCGCGAAACATCCGACGCTGGGATCGACCACGATCGAATGGGGCTTGGCGGCCGATGACAACGCGGATTTCTTCCAACAAGTAAGTCCTGGAGTTGGCCTCCAGTTCTTTGTATATGTGCAACGGCCATCAGGCGGCTTCTCGGCGCTAGACGAGAAGCGATTCGGCGCCTGGAAGTTGCTTGGACAAGGCGGTGGTTACGAATGGCGCGGACAAACGGAAACCGCCGATCAGTTCCTGTCCGGCGGCTCATTCACGGAGAGCGTATTCGCATGGTTGAAGCCAAAAATAAAGGACGCTCTTGAAATGTTGAAGGTTCTTAGCACCGTCGGATGAAGCGCAGCCGACAGGTGTTGTGGCACATGCTCGAACCGCTCGCGCACGGGCGCTCTTCGAGCGCTACTCTTTCGCCGAGCAAAGCTACCTTGGCCTCAGACTTTGTTGCGCGCGAGCAGGCCGCGCGCGATCACTAATGCCTGAATCTCGTTGGTGCCTTCGCCGATCATCATCAGCGGGGCGTCGCGATAGAAGCGCTCGACCGGAAATTCCGCCATGTAGCCGTAGCCGCCGAGCACCCGTAGCGCGTCGAGCGTGATCTTCGCGCAGGCCTCCGAGGCGAACAGCTTGGCCATCCCGGCTTCGACGTCGCAACGTTCGCCGGCGTCTTTTTTTTGCGCCGCATGCTCGACCATCAGGCGCGACGCCTGCAGACGCGTCCCCATGTCGGCGAGCATCAGCTGCACCGCCTGATGCTGCGCGATGGGCTTGCCGAAAGCCGTCCGCTGCTGCGCATAGCGAATCGCGTTGTCGAAGGCTGCCTGGCCGACGCCGACCGCACGCGCGGCCACGTTGATCCGGCCGACTTCGAGCGCGCTCATCACCTGCTTGAAGCCCTGACCCTCGCGTCCGCCGATCAGATTGGCCGCGGGCACGTCGAGCTCCTCAAGCTGGACCTCACAGGTGTCGATGCCCTTGTAGCCGAGTTTCTTGAGCTGGCGGCTGACGGTCGGCCCGTGCGCGTTCTTCTCGACCGCGAAGAGGCTGATTCCTGCGTAGGCCGGTTCGGCCTTGGGATCGGTCTTGGCGGCGACGGCGAGCATCGTGCCGTAGCGGGCGTTGGTGATGAACATCTTGCTGCCGTTGAGCACGTAATTATCGCCGGCGCGGGTCGCGGCCGTGCGGATCGACTGGACGTCGCTGCCGGCGTGCGGTTCGGTCAGGGCGAGGCCGCCGCGCTTCTCGCCGGCGGCCATCGCGGGCAAAAAGCGCCGTTGCTGTTCGGCGGTCCCATGATTTGCGATCACGTGGCCCATGATCAGATGGCTGTTGATCACGCCCGCGAGACTCATCCAGCCGCGCGAGAGTTCGCTCATGATCCGCGCGTAGCTGACGAAGCTCAGCCCGAGACCGCCGTGCTCGACTGGGATAGTCGCGCCGAAGAGCCCGAGCTCTTTCATCTTCGCGACCAGCGCGTGCGGGTACTCGTCGGCGTGTTCCAGTTCGGTCGCGACCGGGATGACGTCGCGGTCGACGAAGCGGCGCACCGCTTCAACAATTTCACGATCGAGGGCTTCGTCCATGGCGAACTTCCTTTTTGGCGCTTCCTCTTGCGTCGGGCGCTCCGATTCTTTGCCCGGCGGCGCGATGAATCTAGCACACGGTGGAAAGTTGAGCGCCGCTGGAGCCTCGACCTTTAGAGCGGTTCGGCGTCGGCGATCTTGTCCGCGCCCGACGGGCGTGGGTTATGCACGTATAGATCGTCAGGACCGGGGCGGGCCTCGGAGTGCAGGCTCGGCGGCCGCATCGTATAGCGGACCTCGCGAAAATGGTCGGCGTATTGGCGTCCGGGGTTGCAGATATCCTTGAACTTCCACAACATGCGCAGGAAATTGGTGCGCCTCTGAAGAGCCAGCCGAGCGGCAATCGGGGCCACTTTCTTTAAGCCTCCCCAGCCGAGAAACTTGCGATTGAGCACCTCCTGAGTCTTGACCAGCTCCTGGTAGAAGCGCTGGAGCGGAAGCCGCGTCGGCAAGACCGCGTGCTGGATGTCAAACAGGCGATAATCGAGCGTGGTCAGCTTGCGCGATTCGGTAAACCAGATCTCAGTGCCGGGATAGGGCGTCGCCACGGTCAGATGGACGACTTCGGGAATTGCCAGGGCCCAATCCCGCACCGCCGCGAAGCGCTGCTCGTCCCATGAGGGATCGGCGATCAGGTTGACCGCGACGATGACGCCGAGTTTGCGCGCCAGTTCGAGCGCCTTGAGATTAGTATTGGAGGACGAGCGTTTGCGATGAGCCTTGAGTTCGCTTTCCTCGATCGCCTCGAGCCCCAGGAACATGTAGCGGAGACCCAGCCGCCGCCAGTACTCGAAGACTTCGAAATTCCGGCACAAGACGTCGGTGCGGGTCTCCAGATAGTAGGATTTCCTGAGTTTGCGTTTCTCGATCTCGTGACCAATCGCGAAGCCATCCTCCGCGTGGACGAAAGCGACGTCGTCCACGATGAAGGCGTTGGGCTCGTTGATCGAACGCATGTCCTCGGCGATTGCCTCGGGCGAGGACTTGCGATAGCTGCGGCCGTAGAAGGTCCAGGCGCTGCAGAACGAGCAGTCCCACGGGCATCCGCGTGAGAATTCGATTGAGGCGCAGGGGTCGAGCACGCCGATAAAATATTTATCGCGCCGGCGGGTCAAGTCGCGCGCCGGAAAATGGCGGTCGAGATTTTCCAGCAGCTTGGGCGGCGGGCCCGGGCCGTCGCGGGTGATCGCGCCGGGCACCTTGGCCAGGCTGCCACCACCCGCGATTCCCTCGAGCAGCAGCGGCGTCGCGCCTTCGCCCTCGCCGCGCAGCACGCAGTCGATCGCCGCGCTATGCTCGAGCAGTTCATCGGCGATAAATGAAGCGCTATGGCCGCCGACGAATACCGCGCATTGCTTGAGCAGGCGCCGGACGCCTTCCGCCAGCTCGATTACCTCCGGCACGTTGGCCAGATAATTCAACGAAAAGCCCACCGCCGACGGATCGAAACTCGCCAGCGTCTGATAAAAATCGGCATGGTTAAAAATCTGCAAATCGAGAATCTGCACTTCGTGGCCGGCGGCGCGGACGGCTGCCGCAACCCGCTCCAACCCCAGCGGTTCCAGCCGCAGGTACAGCTCGCTGTACATGAGCGGCCCCGGATGGACCAATAGCACTCGCATCAGATTAACTCCCTGGTCGGCCCATGGTGCGGGCTCGGACCCGCTGTATGACGAAAACCGCCTGAGCTTGCAGCTTCATTTGTCTTCCGGCAGCCGCGTGCCGAGCATCCGGAAACTCGCCGATATCTTTAGCAAATTGATGGCCATCACGGCCGCAGACTTTGCAATGCGGAACTCGACGGTTTAGCCCGGACGGCAGGAGCCAAACTAAGATGGTGTGAAAGAATTACAGACCGGTTGCCACGCTGCCGACACTGTCTCCTCTGCCCACGACATCGGGGCATAGAACAAGCGGACGAGCTTGCCTTGTCCGGCCTCGATCCCTAACCTTTCCCAAGTCCCTATGAAGCATGCCGGATTCATCGCCGCCGGGGTGATCGCCCTTGCGCTCACAGGCTGCGCCACGCGCAAACCGCCGAGCGGAGAGAACTATTACGTCAAGGCGACCAACGAATATACCCAACACTTCTATCAGCCGGCGATTGACGACTATCAGAAGCTGATCGATCAATATCCCTTCAGCCCCTACGCCGAAGAGGCCGAGCTCAACATCGGCCTGGCCTACTACAAGAGCCACAACTACGCCGAATCGATCGGCTCGCTGAATGATTTCGTGCGGATGCATCCGACCAGCTCGCACATTGAAGAGGCCTCGTACTATCTGGCGATGGCGCACTACACGCAAATTGGGCGGCCCGACCAGGATCAAACCCACACCGAACTCGCGCTCGAACAGTTTCAGACCATCGAACGGCGTTTCCCCGAAAGCAACTTTGCCCAGCTCGCCCAGGAGCAGGTCGCGATTTGCCGCGAGATGCTCGCGCGGCACGAGTATGTGATCGGCGACTACTACTTCTCGCGCGCGAACTACAAAGCCGCGGAATCGCGGATGGCCGAGCTGATGGCGCTCTATCCCGATACGCCGGTCGCCCCCGACGCGCTCTACCATCTGGGCCGCACGCTCGAGAAGCAGGGCAAGAAATACTCGGCGGCGCAGGCCTTCAGCGCGCTCAAGCAGAATTTCCCGAACACCAAGTTTGCCGCCGAGGCGGACAAAGAGCTCGCCAAGCTGCATCAGCCGCTCGACCCCGAAGAAGATCCGCTCAAGCTGGTGTTGGCCGAGAGCGGCTTCAGCCCCGACGATCTGAATGCGAATCACATCGCGGTCCATGAGAGTCTCGAGAACCTGGCCTCGAATGGCGATGCCGCCTACGGCCCGGATGGTTTGCCGATCCTGCAACCTAAGCCCGCCACGCCGGCCGCCGACGCCGCGGCCGCGCCAACCAAGCCGGGTCCTGCAACGCTACGCACCATTCGGCTCTCGTCGGCTGATCCCCCGATGTCAGTAATTCTCGATCTGACCGGGCCGGTGGCCTACGACGACAGTATGGATAACCAGAACGGCTCGTCGACCCTGACGCTCGATCTCAAGGGCGTGACGCCCGCCACTGCCCTCGGCAGCCATATAACCTTCGACAAATCGATCTTCCGTGACTGCCTGATCCAGAGCGCCGATGGCGGCACGCGGATCACCGTCAACACCACGCCCGTGAGCCGCTTTGCGGTGGTGCCACTGACCAAGCCCGATCGCCTGCTCGTCACCTTCACGCCAGAGGGCGGCGCGCCGCCACCGGATCAGGCGGCCAGCTCGGCGCCGCCCGCCCCCGACGACAATTAGCCTCCGTTCGCAGGCATACTTAGCGATCGCGCCGCGCCTTCTTTATCCCTCTACCCTGGAGAGCGTGAGGGGTCATGCCGCGAAGACGTCTTCGCGGGAGACGCCCAGGAACGCCAGCACGACGTCAGTATAGAGCTTGAGTCCCCACATCAGGCCCGCGATCGGCATCCGCTCGTCGTTGCCGTGATAGAGCGCGCCGAAGGGCATCTTGGGATCAAGCCGCACCGGGGCGAAGCCGTAACAGACCGCGCCGAGCTGCGCGTAGAACTTACTGTCAGTCGCCCCGGGCAGCATCCAGGGAATCGCGCGAGAGCCGGGATCGGCGGCCTCGGTGTGCGCCTTGATTAGTCGGAACAGAGGAGTGTCGTGGCTGGCCTCGGCAGGCGGCGCCGATTTCACGACCTCGAGGATCGGTTCGGCGCCGACGATTGTGCGCAACTCGGCGAGAAAGCCGCGCTCGTCTTCGCCCGGTAGCGTGCGGCCGTCGAGAATCACCGAGGCCTCGCCCGGAATCACGTTGTCTTTGTAGCCCGCGCGCAGGATGGTCGGCGTAACCGTATTGGACATCATCGGGCGGAAGAGCGGCGGCGCCTTGTCGGGACTGATCCCGAGATCGGCGAAGGTCGCGCGCATCAGCGGCGTGAGCCGGCGGCGCATCGGGGTTTGCGTGATGCGCGTGATCAGCTCGGCCATCCAGGCGATCGCGGTGTCCGAACGCGGCATCGAGCCGTGCCCCGGCGCACCCGTCACCGTCATCCGCACCGTGACGAAACCCTTCTCCGCAACCTGGATCGGATAGAAGCGCCGCTCGCCCATAAAGAGCGTGAAGCCGCCGGTCTCATTGAGCACGAAGCCGGCGCGCACGAGTTCGGGATGATGCTCGACCAGGAAGCGCGCGCCGAGTTCGGAGCCGGCCTCTTCGTCGGCCACTGCGGCGAAGATCAGATCGCGTTCGAGCGCGACCCCGGCGCGCTTCAATGCGATCATCAGGCCGAGGTCCATCGCGCACTTCGACTTCATGTCGATCGCGCCGCGGCCCCAGACGCAGCCGTCGGCGACCTCGGCGCCGAAGGGGGCGTGGCTCCAGCGCGACGCCTCGACCGGCACGACGTCGGTGTGCGAGGAGAGCATCAGCGGCCCGAGCGCGCGATCGTTGCCGCCGAGTCGCGCGATCAGATTGGCCCGCGTCGGCGCCGCTTCGACGATCGTCGCCGGCAGGCCCGCCGCGGTCAGCGCGGAGGCGAGGTAGTCGGCCGCACAGCGCTCATTGCCGGGCGGGTTGGTGGTGTCGAGCCGGATGAGCGCGCGCAGGTTGTCCAGCGTTTCGCGTTCAAAGCTCGCCCACGGGGTTTTCATTAACGGCTACTTCCTGCGGCGACGCGTCGCGACGGTTCGAGCAGTCTAGCGGCCCGCGCCGCCGCTGTGTAGCGCTCGCGCGTCGAGCCTGGGTGAAGTGCTTCACCCTGATGCGAACAGCGCAATCGTGCCAGCCTCGCGCATCTTCAAGAAGGAGCGGCGATATTGCAGGGACATTTTGAACAGAGGCATCGATGATTCGGTGGGAGATGCGCGAAAAGGCGCCGTCAACCGCGACGACGACGTCAAGACGGTGCAGGGGCAGCTCAACATACAGATCGTTGCAGATCGGCGTAGCACTCGTTTCATCTCTGTGGACGGTGGGTCGGCAGCGAAACCCTTGGCGCGATACGGGATTTCCAGCAACGCCGCGGTTTTCCGCAGAGCGGTCTCATCGAACCGGGCAATAATACCATTCGCGCGCTGGGGTCCTTCACCATACCGAGTAGTATGCGCGCCAGCGGAAGTTTGTTTGATTTTCTGAAAGCTCCACGTATGGAAGGATATAGTCGCGTCCTTTACGATCACGATGGAGCGGAGAACACGAGTATTGGGGTTGGTCATTTGGTTCATTTGGGAAGGATGAACCCTCATAACTCCGCCGAAGCGAAGTTCAAGAACGGACTCACCGATTCGCAGATTGAAGAGCTTTTCAGGGAAGACGTGCGCGCGCCGGAGCGCGAGGTCAACGATCACGTGCGGGTTCCGCTGACTCAGAACCAATTTGATGCCCTCGTCAGCCGAGCCTTTAACTTGCGACGGGCCGCGTTTATTGATTCAACATTGCTCAGATTGCTCAATCAAGGCGATTACATAGGCGCCGCTGGACAGTTCTCTTACTTGAGTTCTGCGTATGATAAAACTCATCACAGCCGCCGATCTCTTGGAGGTTTGGAATATCGGCGGGGGCAAGAGGAGGCGCTTTTCTCGAAGCGTTGAGAGGAGTTGGTCAGAATAGTGCGACGGACAAGTAATTGATGAGTACAGAGCCACGGCGGTTATTTTTGAAAACAGCCGCCGGTGCTGTTGTCGTGCTGATTCTCGGGAGCCCACTCTACGTTCTTGCGGCTCGAGCGGGGTCGAATCCGCCAACGTGGGGGCAGATCCTGATCGTGGGCGGCGAAACCGGCCGCCGCGATTCCGATCATGTAGTTGAGCTTTACAATCCACTTTTGAATCGATTTACGCTCTCGCGACCACGCATGAGAAACGAGCGGACCGGAGCGGCCGCAATTGTCATCGGGCTCGGCTCAAACCGCGGCAAAGTGCTGGTGGCGGGGGGATTTGCTGACTGGGGTGCCCGACAGACAACCGAGCTTTACGATCCAGCGACAAACAGGTTCGTGCGGGGCCCAAACCTAATCGACGGTCTCTCCGCCCCCGCGCCTCGCATACCGCGACCGTTATTTCGTCGGGTCCCAACATCGGCAAGATTTTAATCGTCGGTGGTCAGCAGAACGATCGCGATACGCTGTCCTTCACTGAGCTCTACGATCCCGCAACGAACAGATTCATCGCGGGACCGCCGCTCCACGCGCCGCGCACCCAGCATATCGCGATAACGATCGCTTCCGGGCCGAATGCCGGCAAGATTCTGATCGCCGGTGGCGTGATCGCGAATGTCCACAACCGGCAGTGGTGCGGCGATCCCAACTTCTGCAGCTTCACGGATTTCTCTTCGACCGAACTTTACGACCCTGCACAAACAGGTTCGAAGCCGGTCCCGCGATGCGCGGGGCGCCCGGCGATGCCGTCGCGGTGCAGTTGCCCGCCGCTCCACTCAAATAGAAGGCATACCCGGTCGCGCGTTCTTGCACGACTAGCCGGGCGCGGCGGCTTGATTCGCGATGGGATTCGGCCCTAATCTCGGCACAGAGGCCGCGCATGGCGGAGCTTCCGAGCATCATCCCGATCTTTCCGCTGCCCAACTTCGTGCTGTTCCCCGGCGTACTAGCACCGCTGCATATCTTCGAGCCGCGTTATCGCGAGATGATCGCCGACGTCAGCTCGAGCCACGGGCTCATCGGAATGACCATGCTCAAGGGCAACTGGGAGCGCGACTATTACGCCAATCCCGATCTTTATGAGATCGGCTGCGCGGGCCGTATCGGCGCGATGAAGCGGCTGCCGGACGGCCGTTACGACCTGATCCTCGAGGGCCTCGCGGAGTTCAAGGTTGTGCACGAGATGCGCGATCATCCGTATCGCACGGCCGAGGTCGAGTGGCGGCCGGTGCCGTCCGGCCGGCTCGACCTCGATCCGCTCGCGATGGAAAACCTGCGCGACCTGCTCGTCCGCTTCCTGGGTAGCAGCGCGGAGTCGCTATGGCGCTCGCTGGTCGAGGAGCGCGGGCTGCGCGGCGCCGCACTGATCAACTTCATCTGCTTCCATCTCGACGTCAATCCGATCGAGAAGCTGACGCTGCTCGAAGCTGGCGAGTCTCGCGCCACCTGCCTAAATGACGTGCTGACCTTCCGGCTGGAAGAGCGCAAGCTGGGTCCCGGTCCGTCGGGGGGCGATTCCGGACCGCTGCAGTAATCCTTCCGACTGTTCAAAGTCATCCGTTGGGCGCGATTTTTCCTGCCCAATGGCAGCACGCAACTCGCGCTCCGGTACAGTGAACGGCCGCGATAATTGCTGGGCAGTTCTTTGCTGACCAAGTAAATCTTCCGTACAGTTTAGGGCCTATTTACCGGCTTGTCTTTCGATACAACGAGCTGCTCGCGGCCCGTCAACCAGCCGCGTATACCTGTTAGAAACTTGTCGCTTCGATTTTCTGAAACGCCACAAATGCGGCAGTTCAGCATCATGGCTACCTTCGCAGATCGCAAAAAACTTAGCGAAACCATAACCGAAGCGCAGCATTTACCGAGCTTTGAGCGCGTATTCTTGCGGGGATGCAGGATGATAATGATGCCTAACGCGGTCCGCAGTATTTCGGCATCTAAATTGCTTAAGCAGGCCGCGCAAGCGTTCCGATGCTTAATCTCTTTGGCAGTGGCCGGCACGTCGAGCTTGCGACCATGACCGGCGAAAGTGGGTGGTTTGACGATGGATTGGGAAAATAGCGCTCTGGGTTCAATTTTCGTTCCGGAGATTATCACTCCCGAGCAGTACTACGACTCGCGGCGCGACGACAGCGCGATAGCTCCCGTCAAGCGTCTGATGATGGCGGTGCTCGAGGATGCATTGCATTGCTTCCAGAATAACGCCGACGCGCATAACGGGCCGCGCAAGCGCGCCTTCGCCGAAGCCGAGCAATGGCTTTGTATCGATCGCGGCGAAGGGCCATTTTCGTTCGAGACCGTCTGCGAAACTTTGGGGATCGAGCCGGAATATCTGCGGTCAGGTCTGCGCGAGTGGCGCAACCAGCAACTGGCCGGGGTCTCCACGCGGCGGTTGGCGCGACGTTCGCCCGTGGTCCGCAGCGGCAAGATCACGGCGCCGTCGCGCCGCGGCCATCGCGCGCGGATCACGCAGGCCGGCTGAGTGCCGCAAGTTTCGGTAAGAAAAACTCGGGACGGTGTCGAGGCCGTCCCGAGTCCAACAGTATGAACCTACTCAGCGCTGCGCTCGCGATCGTAAAGCTACACCTTTGAATTACACCGTCTGATAGAGTGCGCGGCCATCGCGCTCGGTACGACGGGCACGCCCTTCGATACGTGCGAGTTCGAGATGGGCCAACGTCTCGAAGGTCGCCGCCATCACGTGAAAAATCGGCCGCTCCTCGCCGCCGAAAATCTGCTGGGCGACATCGAAGGCGCACAGCGGCTTGCGCTTGACCAAATCCAGCATCTCGGCCTCGCGATAGCGATGATGCTCGATTAGCTGATTCGCGCGATGGCGATGGTCGTGAAAAACGCCGCCGTGCGCCGGCAACACCAGTTCGACATCGAAACGCTGAATCTTGAGCTGCGATCGGATGAAGTCACCAAGCGGATTGCCCGATGGGAGTGAAGGGTAAAGGCCGACGTGCGGCGTGATCTTGGGCAACAGGTGATCGCCGACGATCAGCACCTTCTCCTTGCGCATATAAATGACGCAATGGCCCGGCGCGTGACCGGGCGTCCAAATCACCTCGAATTCGCGGTCCCCGACGCGGATGACGTCGCCGTCGTTGAGATACTGATCCGGTTGCGGCAGCGGGTTGTACATATTGCTGCCGAACCACATCGGCCGCATCCCCTCGGGCGGATGGTCGTCAATCGGGAAGCCGTGGGTGCGGAAAAACTCGACGGCATCAGGCCGCGCCGACGGCGGTCCGAAGGTCAGCATCCGGTTGACTCGCTCGACCTCGAGGTCGTGGAGGTAGGTGCGCGCGCCGCTGCGATCCTTGATCGTCGCGGAACTGCCGAAGTGATCGACGTGATGATGGGTCCCGATAAGGGTGTTGAGATTTTCGAGTTTCGCGCCGACCTGCATGAAGGCGGCTTCCAGCGTCGCGATGCTATCGGGGGTGTTCATCCCGGTGTCGACCAGCGCCCACGCGCCGTGACAATCCACCAGGTAAACATTGATGATCGTCGGCCGCATCGGCAGCGGCAGAAAAATCTCGTAAATCCCCGGATGGACCTCGGCTACTTTGGCCTGCGGCGCGGTTACGTGGGCCTGCGATTCGGCTACTTTTGCTTCTGGCATATTCCTGTCTTTCTGGACCGGACTACTCGACTATAACCGCGCGTGCAGCGTCGGTTTGGCGGTGTCCGATCGGTTCCTTGCCTGGCGCTGATACCGGCCTGCCGGCGCTCTAGACGAGTGCCCAGCTTTCCGGTCCGGTCAACGCAAGCACGTTATTCGTGCATAGGCCCGCTATTCGTGTAGTTGATCGCGAACCTCGAACGCCGCCTTCAGCACCACTCTCCATTGCGTGACCTGGTTATTCTCGACCTTGGCGGAGATGTCCTCGATGTGCGCGTGATTGATGCCCTTGATCGTGACGCCCGCCCGCGCCAGCGCGAGTTGCACCGCGTCCTCGATCGAGTTCGATGAGATCCCGATTAGATCAATTATCTTCTCAACCATAATAGGCTGCTCCTCCGCCGCGAGCATAGCACCTTTGCGACGCTCTTACCTATTTGCGCGTGAGGTTCTCACGGAGTCGCGCATTTTCCGCTTCGAGTTGCGCGACGCGCGCCTGCAGATGCTCAAACGCTGGGACCACGTCGGCAGCGTCGAGCTTGCGTGGAATATGCTGATGGCAGTTCGTGTCCCAAGCCTCGACTTTGAAGATGATCGCCTGCTCGGGCTTGGCCGCGTAATCGTCGGGCATCAGCCGCGCGATCAGCTCAGAATCGTCCTCGACGATTCGTGCCCGGCCCCAGATCTTGAAGCGCCGCGAGTTGGCATAGTCCATCAGGAAGAGGAAGGCGCGATCATTCTCGGCCAGGTTGCCGGTGGTTATGTATTGCCGATTGCCGGCGTAATCGGCAAAACCGAGCGTGTGATCATCGATCACGCGAATGAAGCCCTTAGGGCCGCCGCGATGCTGCACGTAAGGCTGGCAGGTGGCATTGGCGGTTGCCAGGTAGACGCTGTCGCGCTCGGCGATGAAGTCTGCGAGATCGGCCGTTATCGTCGTATGCCAGCCGCGCGTCTGCTCCATCTTGTGATAGGCCGTGCGCGAGCCGCGACGCTCCTGAAAGGCTTTGACTGCGGGGGTGAAGGCGACATCACTCGCGAAAGAGCTTTCCTCGCGCTCGCGCGAGGAGCTGTCGGACGACGGCGCGTTCGGTTGATCCATGCTCGAACTCCCTGATGCTCAACTAATTTACTCTTGCACTCGGCGAGAAGTGTTACTATCCAGATAAAGCGCCTCACCGCAGGCTAGTCAGGGAGGAACCGAACCGATGCCGTACGCCGAAGGACGCGTCTATAACGACGCCGACGCTCATCTGATGGAGCCAGCCGGCTGGCTGGCCGAGTATGCCGACGCTAAGACCCGCGAACTGCTCAAACCACTGGATTTCTCGAAGTCCGGCACCATGGTCGATCACGCGTTCAAGGGTAAATTCGACGCGAGCCATTGGGACGAAGTCGAGATCGAGAAGAATTTCATGTTCATCAAGGGCTGGGAGGCGCTCGGCGCCTTCGATCCGGACGAACGCGTCCGCGCGTTGGACCTTCTCGGTTTCAACCGGCAGGTGGTCTTCAGCTCGCTTGCGATGAGCCAGTTCTGGGGGACCTTCAAGCAACGCGAGCATGACCCGGACCTGCTCTACGGCGGTGCTCGGGCGCTGAACCGCGCGATGGTCGATTTCTGCAAGAGCGACAAGCGCATGATCGCGGCGGGCTTTCTCCCGCTCGACGACGCCCGCCGCGCCGAGCGCGAGATCGACGAGGGGCTCAAGGCCGGCTGCGGCACCTTCTGGATTCCGGCGCATCCGGCCGGCGACAAGTCTCCCAGTCATCCGGATTTCGACAGGGTGTGGGGCCGTCTGCAGGAGGCCAACGTCCCCTTCATGCTGCACGTCGGCGCGGGCGAAACCCCGATGCCCAACGAATATCGCAACAACGGCCGCGGCCCGCGCAGAGGCTTTCTCGGCGGTGGTGAGGACGTCGATTCCAAGGAGTTCATGATGCTCCACGGATCGGCCGAACCCTTTCTCAGCGCGATGGTGCTCGACGGCACCTTCGAGCAGTTTCCGCGCTTGCGCGGCGGCGTCATCGAACTCGGCGCGCTGTGGGTCGTGCCGTGGCTCAAGCGTCTCGATGTCGCGCAGAATGCCTTCGCCCGCACCGAGCCCGGCCTCGCGCTGCCGATGAAGGCGTCGGATTACGTCCGCCGTCAGCTCAAGTTTACGCCCCATCCAACCGAACCGGCGGGCTGGATTATCGAGCAGGGCGGCGAAGAACTCTTCCTGTTCTCGTCGGACTATCCGCATATCGAGGGCGGGCGCAATCCGCTCAAGCGTTTCGAGGAATCGATGGCGGGTATCAGCGAGTCAGCGAAAGACCGCTTTTACGCGAGTAACTTCCAGGAGTTAATGGGGCTTCAATAAAGGAGCGAGCTCGGAAGCCTGGATAATTGAGCGATTGTGGAGCTACCGCCGCTTGCTTTGCTGTCCGATTGTTGCTTGGTTGCTAACGAATGGTGTAGAAGCCAAGCTTCTGGCGGAGTATAGAGGCATGCATCGCACCCCCCCGCGCCCTTCGGCAACTAAATAGACTATTTCGTCATTCGCCTGGCGGCGCCTTCATCTTATCTCTGTCGGCTACTGCCTGCCTCCTGTTCGCGGTGCGGGCGCACGCCCAGACGCTCGAGGCGATCACTACGAGTTCGAGCCCGATCAACTGGACCCGGACTTTTGGCCGCGAGCCGATCGGTTCTGAGTCCGCCCCGCAGACAATTGCGCTCTGCGCACACCTCACTCAGAAAATTCCTACGATCACGGTCAATAGTGTCTCGATCACCGATCCCACCGGTTTTATACTTACGGACGGTGACCCGGCAACTGAAAGATTTGGTGAAGTCCGTGCATAAGAGTCTAAAGTTAATCACACTCTACGCGCTGCTCACGCCAACCCTACTATTTGCGCAGACCACGCCGACTCCAACTCCAGTCCCGCCGCTGTCCTCGTACAATTGGGCGATAAGCGCCTCGCCTAATTTGGCGGCCAATCCCCCGCCGCTCGCGGTGGTGACTACATTTATACAGAACGTGGACGGTTTCCAGGCGGACAACTTGTGCGCGTTTAAGTTCGTTCCCCTCAACCCATCGACCGGAAATCTGACGTTGCTGGCAAACCCCGGCGATTTAGGAGGTTGTAGCTCTGAGATCGATATTGTAGATAGAACCACAGCCGGTTTTGTATGGAATGAAACGGACGGTTTTAGAGACTCCAGCAGCGACGTTGGCACCGGACCCCAGGACGTGCTGCATAATGGCGGCGTGGAGCTTGTAGTTTATAGCCAGATTACCGACTACCAGGGCTCAAGCCATTGTGCGAGCAGTTGGCCAGTGATCTATGCCTGGACCGGCACTAGCTACAGTTATGTCAGCACGCAGGCTCAGTACCAGCCATTCTACCAACAACTCCTTGCATCGCTGCAAAATCAATACACGACTTTACCGAGCGATTGCCTTCAGGCTGAAATCGACAAACTGCAGCGAGTGCTTGGCACACCCACTGCGGGGTTGTCAAACGCGACGACATGGGCAAGTAGCAGTGATCCCAGCGTGCGGGAATTCGCTGCCTCAATTCTCGCTGATATCGGAACTTCGCAGGCGATAAGCTCGCTCCAAACACTAGCTAGTGATAGCAACCCGGTTGTCGCGGCTGCCGCACAGACCGACCTCTCTTTCGGCCAAACTCAGCCCGATCCCGTGGAGCAGCAAACAATTTCCAACCCGGGCGGCCTTTGAGGTCGATTGAGTACTCTAATGAACAAGCTAACTATCGGCTTCTCAGTCTTCCTGGCGCTGGTCCCATCGCTACTGTTCGCAGCGGCGATGCCCACGACTGTTCCGTCGCCGCTGCCGACGTCGGTTCCGTCGCCACTATCGTCATACAACTGGTCAACTAGCGCCTCGCCTAGCCTTGCGGCGAATCCCCCGCCGATCGATACCGTGCGGACATTCATCACCAATCTCGGCAGTACCGAAGGGATGGTCTGTGCGATAAAATTCGCCAACTTCCGCAACTCCGGCAATCTCACCTTAATCGCCGGTCATTGCGCATCCTCCGACATTGACATCGTCGATCTAACCTCGGCCGGCTTCCAATGGAACGCCCTGGATGCCGCATTGCCGGATGCCAGCGACGACGTTACCAGCGGGGTGCAAGATTTGCTCGGCAACGGCACCTCTGAACTGGTCGTCCACGCTTATCTGGCGTACCCGCAAGTGTACGGCTATTGCACCACGGTCTGGCCCGTGGTTTACGCCTGGAGCGGCGGCAGTTATGCGAACGTGAGCACGCAACCTCAGTACGCGCCGTTTTATCAGAGTCAGCTTGCTGCACTTCAGGCTCAGCTCGCCGCGTCGCCCAGCACTTGCCTCCAGGCTGAAGTCGATAAGATACAGCGCGTACTAGGCAACCCCGCCGCGGGGCTCGGGGACGCGACCACCTGGGCCGTCAGCGCCAACCTCGGCGACCAGATGTTGGCCGCGCAGATCCTCGGCGATATCGGCACCTCAGGCGCGCTGACTGTGCTTCAGACGCTTGCCGGCAATAGCGACCCATACATGGCCGATGTCGCGCAGCGCTTCGTCGAGAATCCAACCCGCAACGCGCCGGGATTTGTCACGCCGCAAACCATCCCGAACCCCGGCGCGCTGGTGACCAGCAGCTTCGGCGCTCTGCTTTGAGCGCTGGTGAAACGGGGCTGCTTTTTGCTATAAGCAAATCTGGTGTTGGAATCTATAACGGTTATGTAAAAGTCAGGACGCCCAGTCCTACCAATCGAGGCAGTCCTTACCAATCGAGGAGGGAACCGCAAATGGCTGATTACGATATCCAAATCAAGGGTGGCACGATCGTCGATGGCACGCGCGTCCCGCGCTACCAGGGCGACGTCTGGATCAAAGACGGCAAGGTCGCCCAGCTCGGCGGACGCTCGCCGGGCTTTGCCAAAAAGGTGATCGACGCCAACGGCCTGATCGTCGCGCCAGGCTTCGTCGATCTGCACACCCATTACGACGCGCAAATCCGCTGGGATCCTTACTGCACGATCTCCGGATGGCACGGCGTGACGTCGCTGGTGCTCGGTAACTGCGGCTTCGGCTTCGCGCCCTGCAAGCCTGAGTTCATCGAGCGCTCGATGCTCACGATGACGCGCACCGAGGCGATTCCCTTCGCGTCGATGAAGGCCGGGATCAAGTGGGATTGGGAGACCATCCCGCAGTATCTCGATTCATTGGATCGGACCCCCAAGGGCGTCAACTGCATCCAGTACATGCCGACCGCCTCGCTGATGACCTACGTGATGGGCCTCGAGGCGGCGAAGACGCGGCCGGCGACCGAGCAGGAGCGGGTCGAGATGGCGCGGCTGCTCGACGAAGGGATGGACGCGGGGCTCTGCGGCTTCTCGATTCAGCGGCTCGGACCGAATTCGGTGCAGGCCGACTTTGACGGCTCACCGATGGTCACCGACACGATGTGCGACGAGGACATCCTGAACCTCGGCCGCGTGCTGCGCCGGCGTGACGAAGGTTTCATGGAGATCACACAGGGCACCGGCGACGCGCGCCATGACCTGGCCTTCGTCGAGAAGCTGGCGGACGAATCGCAGCGGCCGATCCTCTGGCAGGCGATCATCCCGACGCGCGCCAACCCGGAAATCCATCGCCGCAGCATGCGCTTCGTCGAACGCAACCGCGCGAAGGGGCGTCAGATCTTCGGTCAGGCAGGCACGGTCCGCAGCGGCTTCGCCTTCACACTCGAGAACTGGAACCTCTATGACACGCTGCCCGAATGGCGCGACCTGACAATCGGCACGAAAGAAGAGAAGCTCGCCAAGATGCAGGATCCGGCGCGGCGCGCAGCGGTCGTCCACGCCAACGACAACTGCGACATGAACTTCAAGGCGATCCAGGCCGGCGTCGGCGGCCATCCGAAGCATCTGATCGTGCAGTGGGTCGAGAATAACGAAGAGCTCGAAAAGCATGTCGGCAAGTCGCTCGGCCAGATTGGGATGGAAGAGGGCAAGCATCCGATCGAAGCGATGCTCGATATCGCCGTGGCGACCGGCCTCAAGGCTGAATTCCTCGGCCCCAATCGCGGTTTCAACCCCGAGTACATGGCCGAGATCATCAACAACTCGCAGTTCACCTTCCCCGGCGTTTCGGACGGCGGAGCGCACACCAAGTTCTTCACCGGCGGGGCGTTCACGACCGATTTCCTGCGCTGGCTGGTGCGCGACGAACAGCGCATCACGCTCGAAGAGGCGCACTACCGCATGTCGGCGCTGCCTGCGCACGCGGCGGGCTTCCGCGATCGCGGCGTGCTGCGCGAGGGCGCTGCGGCGGATGTCGTGGTGTATGACCTCAACGGCCTCGGGATCGAGCCGGACTGGGTCGGCGAGATCGTCCACGATCTGCCGGGCGGCGAATGGCGGCGGGTGCAGCGCTCGAAGGGCTACCGCTCGATCATCGTCAACGGCGTCGAGACCTTCAGCGAGGGCAATTGCACCGGGGCGACGCCGGGCAAGCTCCTGCGTCACGGGCGCGCCTGACCGCGTATATCCCATAAGCTCTATAAATGAATGAATGATGCGCGGGGCGGCTCAATCGAGCCGCCCCGCTCCGTTTGCGGCCGTCTAATCTTGCGCGCGGACTGCTGTGCTCGGTTCAACTAGCCTCGCGCCGATCCTGTCGTTAGGATTCGTGCGACCGCAACCTCGCCGGAGGCCGCAACCCTATGTCCGCAGCGAAGAAGAATAACCGCTTCCTGAGCGGCGCGGCGATCGAGCCGCGTCCTGTGCGCGGCGACATGACCGCGGCCGAGCTGATCGATACGGCCTTTTTGGCCTACAACGGCCGCCGCCTGCGCGAGGCTTGCCGGCTGTTCGCCGAAAAGATGCTGGCGGCCGACGCCGTCGTCGGGATGAGCATCACCGGCGCGTTGACCCCGGCCGGGCTCGGCATGTCGTGCCTCATCCCGCTCATCGAAAACGGTTTTATTGACTGGATCGTCTCGACCGGCGCCAATCTATATCACGATACGCATTTCGGGATCGGCCTCAAGATGTATCAGGGCTCAGCCGAGACCGACGACGTAGCGCTGCGCAAGGCGGGCGTCGTGCGCATCTACGATATTTTTTTCGACTACCACGTGCTGCTCTCGACCGACGCCTTTTTCCGCGAACTGGCGCGCAATGAGGAGTTTCAGCATCCGATGGGCACCGCGGAATTTCATTATCGCGCCGGCCGTTACGTCGCCGAGCGCGAGCGCGTCCTCAAGCTCAAGCGGCGCTCGATCCTGGCCGCGGCGCATGAATACGCCGTGCCGGTCTACACCTCGTCGCCCGGCGATTCGTCGATCGGGATGAACCTCGCGCTGCTCGAACTCGAAGGCTACCAGCTGCGGATCGATCCGCTCAGCGACGTCAACGAGACCGCGGCGATCGTCTATGCGGCGAAGTCGCACGGCCTGAACAGCAGCGTCTTCATCCTCGGCGGCGGCTCGCCGAAGAACTTCGTGCTCCAAACCGAGCCGCAGATTCAGGAGGTGATGGGCGTGGCGGAGAAGGGTCACGACTACTTCCTGCAGGTCACCGACGCGCGGCCGGATACCGGCGGCCTCTCGGGTGCGACGCCGAACGAGGCGGTGAGCTGGGGCAAGATCGATCCCGAACGGTTGCCCGATTCGGTGGTCTGCTACGTTGATTCGACGGTCGCGCTGCCGCTGATCACCGCGTACGCACTCGCGCGGCGCAAGCCGCGGCCGCCGCGCCGGTTGTACGAACAGCGCGAGCGGATGATGAGTGAACTGTTGGCTGCGTATGAAAAAGTGCGGCGACGATCAGGCAGAGCCTCAGCAAAGCCGCGCAAGCGAGTCCGCGAGACTGCGGCAAAATAAGGATCCAGCCGAAGAAAGCGTCCTGAATCAGACACGCGCCTCAGATAGTATCGTCGTCACATCATGTCGAAGATTGAAAACCCTCGAACGGTCTCTACCACCACTCATGAATTTGCCCGCGAGCTCAAGGCCGCAGAGGCCGCGGCGCTTGAGGCCGGCGAAATCCTGCGGCGCCACTATCGGGATCGCGGCTTCACGATCGATCAAAAGGGCAAGGACAATCCCGTCACGACGGCGGATTTCGAAGCCGATCACAAGCTGAAGGAACTCCTGCACGACGGCTTTCCCGGCTACGGCTGGCTCTCCGAGGAGACCGCCGACGACGGCGCGCGCCTGCGTCACGACCGGGTCTGGATCGTCGATCCGCTGGACGGCACCAAGGAATTCATCAAGGGGATTCCTGAGTTCGTCGTCGCGATCGCGCTGGCCGAGCAGGGCGTCCCGGTCGTTGGTGTCACCTACAATCCGATCCGCGACGAGCTCTTTGCCGGCGCGCGCGGCGCGGGAGTGACCCTCAACGGCCAACCTGCCGCGGTCACGCCGCGGCCGTCGCTCGATCACGCGACGGTGCTCGCCAGCCGCAGCGAAACCTCGCGCGGGGAGTGGAAGGGCTACGAGCATCGCATCAAGATCGACCCGATCGGCAGCGTCGCCTATAAGCTCGCGTTGGTCGCCGCTGGTCGCGCCGACGCGACTTTCACGCTGACGCCAAAGAGCGAATGGGACATCGCCTCGGGTGCCGCACTGGTGATCGAGGCTGGCGGGCGCGTCACCGATCTCGACGGCAAAGCGATCCGTTTCAATCAGGCGTCGGTGAAGCTCAAGGGCTTCGTCGCCTCCAATGGCCTGCTGCACGACGAAATCGAACGGATGTTGCTGCTCTCCAAATAGAGCTGATGCGTCTCTTTTCTGACTAGATTACGATCCGCTGTCTCCAAACATCTCTTCAGTCGCGCAAAACCTGAGCTCTAGGTGTAACTGCGAGGTGTCGCGTGTAGTTATGATTACGGCTTGACTGTTCAGTTAGACTGAGTTAATTTCTCTCGAAGCACGTTTAGACATGCAGATTAGCATAATCGATTTCTAAACTGGTAGGTTTAACGATGGGTCTCAAACAACTCCTTTTATTCGGTGTTGCCGCCGTTCTGCTGATGATTCCGGATTATGGCTATGCCGGCGGCAGCCCAGCGATCAAAATCGTGATTCCGAAAATTGATTATCCGGCCGCCGGTGTGATCGGCACTCGCGTTCAAGACGTTAACAATTCGGGCAACACCGATTTCGACTTGAATACCGCAGCCGGGGCTGAGGTTGGGTATCGTCCGTTTGGCGGCGCCTTTATCATCCCGCAGATGGACCCCAACGCGGTAACCTTCACCCAACCGGATCAGATGAACAATTCCAACACCATGGCGGGCGATTACCTCGATGCGAACGGCGTCTTCCATGGTTTCACGCTGAACAGCGGAACTTTTACTACCTTCGACGTGAGTGCAGCCGGAAGCGCCTTCACAGCGGCTTTTGGCATCAACGATCAGGGTGATCTGGCAGGCGAGTTTGGCGCCGCCACCGCTACTGTCCACAATGAATCGTTTGTCGTAGTGAGTGGAGTGGAGACGGACTTCGACGTTAGCGGCGCGGCAGGTGACTTCGCGACCGCAATCAATAATGGCGACGTCGCTGTCGGCACCTACAGCACCACCGACCCGCTAACATTGGAAGCAACTTGCGGATGTCACGGGTACATGCGCGCGGCCAATGGCACGGTCACTACATTCGATCCCGTGGGCTCGGTCTCGACAGTCCCGCACGGCCTCAACAACAAGAACATAGTCGTTGGCCGTTATTATGACAGCGGCGGAGTCGTTCACGGCTTCGTCTACTTCCTGAATCACCCGGCGAGTTCGTTCACTTACGACTACCCCGGGGCCACGCAGACCAGTCTCAACGGCATCAATGACAACGGCTATATCGCGGGGCGCTACACCGATAGCAGCAATGTCGCGCATGGCTTCATCGCGCACCTGTCGCCGGGCGCTGCCGGGGCCGCCCATCGGCACAAATAGATGCTCCGAGGCGCGGCGGCTCATCGAGGCGGGATCATCGAGCCGAGGCGCTTAGCTTCGGCTCGATGCCGCGCAAACTGAGCTACCGGTCACCCTCGTCATCTGACTGGTCATCGCGTTCGCGATTCAGCTGAGCGACATGATCGGCGACGCGGTTGATCTCGACAGTCGCCGCGTCGACATCCTTGCGCGCCTTGTCGGCCGCCGCGGTCGCGGCGGCCGCTGCGGCTTGAGCCTGGCGCGCGGCTTCCTCGGCGTGCTCGGCTTTCGCTTGCGCCTCATTCGCCTGATGAAGCTCTTGCCGGACCTCCTCCTGAGAGGGTCCGCAGCCAAGTGCGCCTGGCGTGAGAAAGAGCGCGACGGCCAAGGCGGCGCGGCGCAGGAATCCAGTACGGGGATCGTTCACAGCCGGATTCCTCAAAACTTAATTTGAACGCAGCTCGCAGACTCGCCTGCTCGGCTTCGTTCGCAGGGCCTCACTCCGCCTAGTGTTATTGCTTGGGGGCGAGCGCTTCCATCACGCGCGGATCAGGGAGTGCTTCGCTATCCACGCGAAGCGGCAGGATACAGACGTGCGTGGCGCCGGCCTTGAGGTGCGCGTCGATGCGATCGCGAATTTTGTCGGCGCTGCCCCAAGCCACGATCGCGTCAACCAGCGCGTCGCTGCCGCCGTTCGCGAATTCCTTGTCGGCCCATCCCAGCGCTTTGAGATTGTTCGTGTAGTTCGGCAAGCGCGGCACATAGGTCTTCATATAGGTGCGGGCGGCGGCGCGCGCCTTGGCCGGATCGGTTTCGAGGATTACCGCCTGCGCCGCGCAGATCCACGGCTTAGGGCCGATCGCCGCGCGCGCCTTCGCGGTATGCTCCGGCGGGACGAAATAGGTATGGGTCCCCTGGGTCTGCTCCGCCGCCAGTGCGAGCATCTTCGGATGCAACGCGGCGATCACCACCGGCACCTCCTCCTTCGCTGCCGGCGCGCGATAGAGCGCGCTCTTCATCTTCGGCAAATAATCCTTCATGTAGCTGTAGGGTTTGTCGTAGCTGTGCCCGCGCAGATTGTTCACCAGCGGCTTGTGGCTCACGCCGATCCCGAGCAGGAAGCGCCCGCCTGACAATTCGGCGACCGTCTTTGAAGCCGCCGACATCGTGATCGGATCGCGCGCCCAGATATTCGCGATACCGGTGGCGAAGACCAGGCGCTCGGTATGGGCGGCGAGATAAGCGCTATGTGCGAACGGCTCGCGGCCGACCGCCTCGGGAATCCACATCGCGCCGTAGCCGAGTTTTTCGACCTTGCGGACGAACTCGACGCTCGCCGCCGCGTCCATCCCGTCGAGAAAGAACCAGATGCCGATTTTTCCAATATCCATGATGATCCTTAATTAGCCGGAGCCGGAGGCCCGAACAAGCGCTGAAACACTAGCGGAGCGAGGGCTGCCGAGCGGAGCGAGCAAAGGAGTCTGCGACGTGCGTCAAGAATCTTAGTACGCGCGGCGCCGCCGAGGATGAACGGATGTGCGTCAAGCTGTGATAACTTTCCCGATCATCTTCGCCAGGAGGACCAAGGCCATGACCGACATTGAACGCTTGCTCGCGATCGAAGAGATCCGGCAGGTCAAGGCGCGTTATTTCCGCTGCATGGACATGAAGGACTGGGCCGGCTTCACCGCGGTCTTTGCCCCCGATGCGACCGTCGATTACACCCCGGCCTCCGCCGATTCGAGTGACTGGAAGGCCGCCGGCGCCGCTAATGTCGTGGCCTTAGTGCGCAGCGTCGTCGAGCGCGCCGTCTCGATTCATCACGGCCACATGGCCGAAGTCGAGATCACCTCGCCGACCGCGGCGCGCGCGATCTTCGCGATGGAAGATCTGATCTACTGGCCCGAAGGCTCACGCTACAAGACGATGCACGGCTGGGGCCACTATCACGAGACCTACGAAAAACTCGGCGGCAAGTGGCTGATCAAGACGCTGGTGCTCACCCGCCTCCGCGTCGAGAATACGTGAATGACGCAAACCATTGCCTATAACCCGGCTCTCTCATAAATCAATGGGCGACGAAGATCGATGCAGTTGTTCGGCCAGGAGGCTGACGTGAGAGGGTTTGTGCCGACTCCGCCGGAAATCGTGGACCAGATGGTGGACCGCCTGTTCCGAACGAGGCCACCCACGCAGAGCAACAGTCTGCTCGATCCCGGATGCGGAACCGGCGCATTCCTGGCAGGGGTTCTGCGTTGGTGCGCGAAAAAAGGCGTGGCGCCGCCAAAGATGGTCGGGATCGAGTCCGAACCGGGGCGGGCCCGCTACGCGCGAGCAGCGTTCGCCGGGATCAAGAGCGTCCAAATACGCGACGCGGACTTTCTTCTCGATCCCGTGGAGACGTTCGATTTCATCGTTGGCAATCCGCCGTACGTATCAATCTACAGCCTCTCCGAGAGCGAAAAGCAGCAGTTTCGTGCCGCATATATGACCGCGCACGGTCGCTTCGATCTATATATGCTGTTCTTCGAGCGTGCGCTCAAGAGCCTGACGCCCGATGGCATACTCACGTTCATTACGCCGGAGAAATTCTTGTATGTATCCAGTGCAAGCCCGCTGCGACGCATCTTGGGTTCGCTTCAGGTAGAAGAAATTGAGTTAGTTGCAGAAACGGCTTTCGAAGGCTTGGTTACCTATCCAACAATCACAACCGTCGTTAACCGCAAGCGGTCAAAACCTTCGTTGGTGCGAACGCGTGGTGGGACGACTCAATACTGCCTACTGAGTAACGACGGCAATTCCTGGATGCCGATTATCAGCGGAGCGCGTGAAGACTGCACTGATGGCCTTTCGCTCCAAGATATCTGCATCCGAGTGAGTTGTGGAGTAGCGACCGGCGCCGACGAGGTATTCGTTCGCGAGACGGCATTGCTTAACGACGAACTCCGCAAATTCGCTCTACCTACCATGAGCGGTCGCGAATTAACTTCGGTCACAGACAACGGTCCATCTGCTTCCACGTACTCGATGCTCCTTCCTTACTCGCTCCATGGTTCGCTATTGCCCGAACGTCGTCTCGGCGCACTGGGAGGCTATTTGCGACGGTCCCATATCCGCAAACGACTCGAGGGTCGCACTTGCGCGAGACGCAAACCGTGGTACGCCTTTCATGAGACACCACCGTTGCCCGACATTCTGCGGCCGAAAATCCTATGTAAGGATATCACGCAAAAGCCGAAGTTTTGGATAGACCAGGCCGGAACACTCGTTCCGCGCCACTCCGTTTACTATGTCGTCCCTAAAGTCCCTGACGACATCGGGCGCTTGTGCGGATACCTGAATTCCCCGGTCGCCGCGCAATGGCTGAATGAGCATTGCCAACGCGCAGCCAATGGCTTCTTGCGACTGCAAAGTAGCGCGCTGAAAGCGCTCCCGCTTCCGGGCGATCTGCTTCGGCTACACCCGCGGAGAACAGGTTTGCAGATCCGGCTGGAATTGCAGGGTCGCGCTGAAAGCATCACGCACCGATGAGCACACCCTTCGACGAGGTCGTCACACAAATCAAGCAGCGGGGCTTCCACGATCACCGCCTCGAAGATCATTCGGACATTATAGGCACTCTACTTCTGAAGGATTTGCGCGAAAGTTGCGTCCCATTTGAAGCGGATTTCGCCTCAGGAAAAATAACCTCTTGGTTGAACGTACGCACTCCGGGAGCACGCAATCGAAAAATCGACGTTTTAGTCGGTGAGCCCGACTCGGCAGGTAACCCCGATCTCGGAAAGCTGCGGGTTTGTGTCGAAAACAAATCCGTGATCACGGCGCATCGTAATCTGTACGCCAGATTCGATGATCTCAACGAAGCTCTGCAGGTATTGCATAGAGCGAAGGCCGAAGCCGTGCTCATCGCAACGGTAATCTTCGGGGTGGCCGAGCGTGTACTTAATGTGCCGGACCGGATTAAGTCGAGGTATCGGGGAAACGAGGCTAAATTCGACAAGCAGATACTGCCGCGATTATCGTCAGGCGACCAGAAGTTGTGGAAGGACTTTCACTGGGCGGTGAGCGTGAATCGGCCCAAGGACCCAGCCAAGACAGTTGCTAAGTTCCGTCAATTGCCAACGCGCGCTCCGGGACACACTCACATTGTTGGGTATGACTATGTGCTGCTGATCCCGGCGTTCATCGACAATGTGAACACGCCGTTTATTCCAAATCCTAACGATCCAAGAAGCCTTCACATCGATGTCGAGCAGGAATACAGGTCGATGCTGGAAGCTGTCTGCAAAGCCTACTCCGCCCGATGGCACCTCTAACCCTCAGCCGCTACCCGGGGTGTTTGACGACTGTCGCGCGGGCGGCTTAAGGTCGCGGATAGATATACCCATTCTGGAGGATTCAGCTATGGCGGACGCGGCGCTCGAAAAACGCATCACGGAACTCGAAGATGTCGAGGCGATCAAGCGGCTCAAGGCGTTCTACTGCGACATCTGCGACGACGACCACAACCCCGATCGCATCTGGAAAATTTTTGCCGAGGACGGCATCTGGGAGGGCGGCGACTTCGGCCAGGCCAAGGGTCACGCGGCGATTCGCCAGCTCTTCGAGGGCTTCAAAAAGCTCATCAGTTTTTCCCAGCACAACGTCTTCAATCCGCAGATTGTCGTCAACGGCGATCGCGCTCATGCGAGTTGGTACCTAGTCGGGCCCTTTACCTTCCGCGAGAAAAACGACGCGCGCTGGCTCGCCTGCCGTTACGAAGACGACTACGTAAAGATCAACGGTGAGTGGAAGTATCAGCATCTGCGCGCGATCATCCGGATGTCCGCGCCCTACGAGACCGGCTGGGCGAAACAACAGTAATACTCTCGGCTGGCTTTGCGAGGAGCTCTCATGAAGTTCGGACTGATGTTCGTTAATTCCGGGCCCTTCAGTAATCCTGATCTGCTGGCCCATCTGGCGGTGACCGCCGAGAACTGCGGCTTCGAGTCGCTCTGGACGGTCGAGCACGTCGTGATTCCGAAGGGCTATCAGACGCCGTATCCGTACTCGAAGGACGGCAAGATTCCCGGCGGCGAGGACATCGCGATTCCCGATCCGCTCTTGCCCCTGAGCTTTGTTGCGGCGTTGACCAAAACGGTGAAACTCGCGACCGGTGTGATGATCCTGCCGCAGCGCCATCCGCTCTATGTCGCGAAAGAGATGGCGACGCTCGACGTGCTCTCGGGCGGCCGCACCATCCTGGGAATTGGCTCGGGCTGGCTCAAGGAGGAGTTCGACGCGCTCGGACTGGACTTTCATACGCGCGGCGCGCGGACCGACGAGGCGATCAAATCGATGCGCAGTCTGTGGCGCGAGAATCCGTCGAGCTTTCACGGTAAGCACTTCGATTTCGGCCCGGTGATAAGCTATCCCAAGCCGGCGCAGGCGGCGGGCGTGCCGATTCATATCGGCGGCCATTCACCGGCGGCGGCGCGCCGCGCGGGACGGCTCGGTGACGGTTTTTTCCCGGCGCTCAGCGATGCGGCCAAGCTCAAAGAACTGCTCGCGCTGATGCGCACCGAGGCCGCGAAGGCCGGACGCGACGCCGCAACGATCGAGCTATCGTGCATCGGCAGCGCCAAGCCCGATGCGATCAAACCGTTGCAGGACGTCGGCATCCAGCGCGTGATCCTCGCGCCGCCGGGTTTCGACAAGGAGGCCCTGTCGCGCGGCCTCGAGAAACTCGGCAACGAAGTCATCGCGCGACACTAGCGGAGCGTAGCGAAGCGAGCACAGGGGGCGGCCGAGTCTGCGAGGCGCGGCCCAGGTCAAGAGTCGGCAAGCTGCGTTCCAATTAAGTCAGCGACGTCTCGAACTATTGAGCCAAGCGCCGGAGAATCACCTTTGAAAGCAGGAATTATCTTCGCCAATTCAGGCCGTTTCAGCCGGCCGGAACTCTTCGCGCAGCTTGCCCGCGACTGCGAGCAACTGGGCTTCGAATCAATCTGGACGGTCGAGCACGTCGTCATCCCGCAGCCGCACATGCCGTATCCCGGCTCGAAGGACGGCTCGATGCCCGGCGGCGACGAAGTGCCGATTCCGGATCCGCTGATTCCGCTCGCCTACGCGGCCGCGCTCACAACACGGCTGAAATTCTCGACCGGCGTGATCATCCTGCCGCAGCGCCATCCGCTCTACCTGGCCAAGCAGCTCGCCACGCTCGATCTCCTGTCGAAGGGCCGGATGATGGTCGGGATCGGCAGCGGCTGGATGAAGGAAGAATTCGACTCACTCGGCGGCGGGTACAATGTTCGCGGGGCGCGCACGGACGAATCGATCCAGGCGATGCGCGCGCTGTGGCGCGACGACGTCGCGAGCTTCCACGGCAAGCATTTTCATTTTCACGATGTGAAAAGCTTTCCGAAGCCAATTCAGAAAAACGGCATCCCGATTCACGTCGGCGGCCATTCGCCGGCCGCCGCGCGGCGCGCGGGCAAATACGGCGACGGTTTCTTTCCGACAGTCACCGATCCGGCCAAGCTCAAAGAGCTGTTCGCGTTCGTGCACGAGGAAGCCAAAAAAGCCCGCCGCGACCCCGGCGCGATCGAGTTCTCCGCGATGGCGGCGCCGCGCGCCGAGTCGCTCAAGGCGCTCGCCGCAGTCGGCGTCACGCGCGTCGTTTTCAGTCCGCCGTCTTCGGATCCGGCGAAGCTGCGCGCAGGATTGGAACAAATGATGAGTGAAGTGGCAAAAGGCTAAGCCGTCGCGTTAGCGCGGCTGGCTGCCGCTCGTGAGATCTTTCGGCGGATGGACGGCCGGATGCTTTTGCGGATCGCGCTCCTTCTTTGTGCCAGGTGGGCGCTTGCTCTCCTCGACGAATCGATGCAGCAGCTCGAGCGCATCGATCGTGCGCTGCTGCAAGCCGGCGCTCGCGCGTTCAATGCGCTCCGGATCGGGCTGGTTGCCTTTGGGGATACTCGCCAAGGCCTCCCACCAGCTCACCTGGTCGAAGTAGGTCATGAACACCACCTGGACTTGCACCAGATTCGCTAGCGCACGCTGGATGCGTTCGATCGGATCGCGCATGAACAGCGTGATGAAGCTGGCCGCGCCGAGACCCCCGAAGAGCAGCGAGTAAACCTGCGTGCGAGTCGAGGCCGCGAGAATGGCGGCATACACGAAGAGCGCGATCCCGACGCCGAACATGAGCCGGTTCATCCAGGTTATGGTGGAGAAGGTGCCGGCGGCGCGATCGAAGGTCGTCTTGACTACATCGAGCGCTTTTTCCGTAACCGACAAACGCAACTCCATGGTTCGAACCATGAACCTGTGCTGCTCTTCCATGAATTTCTGCGCGAGCGCGGGCGGCAACTGCGAGCCCTCGGAAAACGGCGGCTGAAGTGGCAACTCGGGACCGACGAGCGCGCGCGGAGCGGGAACTAGAATGATTTGCTTGAGTTGGTCCAGCTCCGGCGAATCGAGCGAATACCCGGCATCGTGGATGCAGCCTTCGGGATTGGTTCTAACCTGTGCCGCGAAGGCTAGATCAATCTGACTGCGCCCGAGCGCCTTCCACAGATCTTCCTGGCTCATCGTCGCGTCCGCGAATCGAGATCAGGCCCACAGCGCCATCAGTTGCTGAGTGCGCGCCTGCATGTTCGCGCCGAACTCCTTGCGCAGCTCGTAATCGATAAGGATGTTGGCCAGAAGGTTGCGCGCGTAGATCTCGCGCGTGCCGGCGCCGGTTTGGGTGACGAGTTCGTCCATCACGGCCAGGAACTGATCCGGAACCCGGATCGTGATTGTCGCCACGCAGCTCCTCCTCCCTCGCTTTCACTTTGCCAGGCCGCCACGCGCTATGGATATACCGTGCAAACAGGCGGGCAGCAAATCACCTCAGTAGCGATTTCCCGATCAGATGGAATGCTGCGGAGGAATGGATCGCCGAACGGGTTTTGTGAAAAAATCCCCGATCATGGCGCTTGATTCATCGCTGGTTGGAACCAAGGTCGGGCCGGTCGAGGCCGAAATCGACGCGCGCTGGATGATGGCCTACGCCGCCGCTCTCGACGACATGGCTGACTGCTATCTCGACACCCGCCGTCCCGGAGGGATCGTCGCTCATCCGCTCTTTCCGGTTTGCTTCGAGTGGCCCGCGGCCGGCACGATTCGGACGAAGCTGCGCGCCAATATGGCGGAGGGCGAACCCGCGCGCGGAGTTCACGCCACGCATCATACGATTCTCCATCGGCCGCTGCGGCCGCCGATGCGCCTGAGCACGACCGCCGAAGTCCTCGGCGTCGAGCGGCGCGCGGCGGGCGCTTTCGAGGTTGTGAAATTCGCGACGGTCGATCATCGCGGGACGCCGGTCTGCACGACTTACTATGGGAGTCTGTACCGCAAGGTCGAGGTCAACGGTCCCGATCATCCGGCGGAGTTGCCGCGATCACTTGCGCCGACGACTACGCCCGCGCAGCCGCGCACCGCAATTCCGATCGCGATAGGCGCCGGCGCGGCGCATATCTACACCGAGTGCGCGCGCATCTGGAATCCGATCCACACTGACGCTGCAGTCGCGGCCGCCGCTGGGCTCCCCGGACTGATCCTGCACGGCACCGCGACGCTCGCGATGGCCGTATCGGCGATCGTGCGGGCCGAGGCGCAGGGCGATCCGGCGCGAGTCAGCGAGGTCGGTGGCCGGTTCGGCGCGATGGTGCTGATGCCGTCGGTGCTGACGGTGCGCATCCAGACCCGCGAAAAATGTGATCGCGGCGACGCGATTTTTTTTGAGGCGCTCAGCGCCGACGGTGGCCGCGCAATCCGCGACGGCTTCGTGATCCTAGCGACTGATTAAGGACCCTGACGCATGAAAACCCGAGCTGCGGTCGCCTATAAACCCGCCGCGCCATTGGAGATCACCGAGGTTGATCTCGCCGGGCCTAAGGCCGGCGAAGTGATGGTCGAAATCCAGGCGACCGGCGTATGCCACACCGACGCCTATACTCTATCGGGCAAAGACCCGGAGGGGCTGTTCCCGTCGATCATGGGCCACGAGGGCGCCGGCGTTGTCGTCGAGGTCGGGCCGGCAGTTACCTCACTCAAGGCTGGCGATCACGTGATTCCGCTCTACATCCCGGAGTGCCGGCAATGTCCCGCCTGTCTGTCCGGCCGCACGAATCTCTGCACTGCGATTCGCGAGACCCAAGGTCGCGGTGTCATGCCCGACGGCACAAGCCGCTTCTCGATTGACGGGCTGCCGATCCATCACTACATGGGGACCTCGACCTTCGCGAACTTCACGGTGCTGCCGGAGATCGCGCTGGCAAAGATTCGCGAGGACGCACCCTTCGACAAGGTCTGCTACGTCGGATGCGGCGTCACGACCGGAATCGGCGCGGTGATCAACACGGCGAAGGTCCAGGTCGGCGACCGCGTCGTGGTCTTCGGCCTCGGCGGAATCGGTCTCAATGTCATTCAAGGCGCCCGAATTGCCGGCGCTTCGATGATCGTCGGGGTCGATCTTAATCCGGCGCGGCGCGTGATGGCGGAGAAGTTCGGCCTTACACATTTTGTCAACCCCGACGAGGTGCGCGGCGATCTCGTGCCCTATCTGGTCGATTTGACCAAGGGCGGCGCGGACTTCTCCTTCGAATGCGTCGGCAACGTCAAACTGATGCGCCAGGCGCTCGAGTGTTGCCAGCGCGGATGGGGCACCTGCGTGATAATCGGCGTCGCCGGTGCCGGCGAGGAGATCGCGACGCGGCCTTTTCAACTCGTCACTGGACGCACCTGGAAGGGCAGTGCATTCGGCGGGGCCAGAGGCCGTCGCGACGTCCCTAAGATCGTCGACTGGTACATGGACGGGCGCATCAATATCGACGACCTGATCACCCACACAATGCCGCTCGCTCAGATAAATCATGCCTTCGGCTTAATGCACGAAGGCAAATCGATCCGCAGCATAATCAGCTACTAGAACCTTCACCGTTCGCGCCTTGGCTTTACGTACAGGCACGGGCGACGGCCTAGCCAAACAAAATCCTATTGCCGCTATCGCGACACTAATGGATCATTGGCTCCATGGGTCGTTCATCGTGCGGTCATCACTGTTGGCTCATTTGAAGAATAAACACAGTGTCTATGAGTGAATTAACATAATGTCGAACAGAGGGTTCTAATATCAACCAACATGTGTCAGGATTACGTCGCTTGGAGACACAGATTGCTTTGATAAAGGTCGGAGCGCTCGGCGACGTGGTCCGCACCACGACCTTGTTGCCCGCATTGAGGAAGCGCCACCCTAACATGGAGCTGACCTGGATCACCGGCAAAGATGCAGTGTCGCTGCTTCACGGGAACCCGGATGTGGCTCGCACAGTCCTGTTCGATGACTCTCCAGACGCATCCTGGCGTCACGCAAATTATGATTGGGTGATCTGTCTGGATGACGATGAGGCGCTATGTAAGCTCGCCAGCGAACTGAGGAGTTCGCGCCTCTCGGGTGCCTACATGGCAGGCACCGAGCGCAAATACAGCGACGATTTGGCCGCTTGGTTCAGTATGGGGCTGCTGCGCCCAGCGAGCCAGGGCGGGCTTAAGCGTGCAAATGAACTGAAGCGCGAAAACGCCTCCACATACGGCGAAATCATTTATCGGGGCCTCGGACTTCCAGGGCCCGTAGCCCGACCATTTATCGAAATACCTCGGGCCGAGCGTGAAGCAGCAGCCAGATGGCTCGAAGCGCAACGGTTCGCCGGACCCATCGTGGCAATGAATACCGGTGCTGGCGCGCGTTGGCGCTTCAAGAGCTGGGGTGAGGACCAGACGGCAGACCTGGCGCAGCAAATAGTCGATCGGTTGAGCGCTGATGTTGTCGTGCTGGGCGGTGCTGCGGAAAAGGATCGGAATGAGCGGATTGTTGTAGCTGCGAGGCGGTCAAAAGTGTGCGCAGCACCTACCAATTTGAGTCTGCTAGGATTTGCTGCATTCGTCGAGCGATGTAATCTTTTGATTTCAAGTGATTCACTAGGACTTCATTTGGCATCAGCTTTAAAAAAGCCTACAGTGGCCTTCTTCGGACCCACTTCAGCCGCAGAAATTGATCTCTACGGCCTGGGAGAAAAGATCACGACACCGCTCGGATGCGCGGTATGTTACTTGCGTGATTGCGATGTCAGGCCGCACTGCATGGAATCGATTCCGGTCGAGCGAATGTTCGATGCTGTGGCAAAACATCTTGCTTTTAGCGTTAACCTGTAATATTCGTCTTTTTTAGCTTGTGCTTGCGGAGACTGTTTCTTTATGAGCCGAATTGCTATGGTAGCCGCCTGTCCGTTTCCGGCGAACTTTGGCTCTTCGGCGTCGATCAGGGAACTGTCCAAAATCCTCGGCGACCGCGGTTACGACGTCCACGTTGTCACTTATCATATCGGTGATGACCGCCTGCCAGTGGGCAACGCCCAAGTCTGGCGCACGCGTTATTGGGGCAAGAAGCGGCGGGAATACACGGGTCCAGCGTGGCAGAAATTTATCCTCGATCTGTTGATGGTGTTTACGCTGATTCGGGTAATTCGACGGGAAAAGATCGATCTGATTCATGCACACAATTATGAGGGTGTGCTAATCGGAATGATCGCAAAACTTTTCACCGGTCGTCCCCTGGTTTATCAGGCGGTCAATCTGATGGCGGATGAACTTCCAAGCTACAACTTCATCAGGCCGGCGTTTATCGCGCGTACGCTGGCAACGATGCTTGATCGTCTGGTGCCGCGCCTGCCGGATTTTGTTATCGTCATCTCCAAGGAGCTCGAGACCTATTTTCGCCTGCGGGGTTTTGGGCCGGATCGGATGGCGTTGATCCCGCCAGGCGTCTATCCTGCAATGTTCGCGCGTCCCGACCCGCACCGTATCCGCGATCACTTTTCAATCGGCGATCGCAAAATCGTGATGTATACGGGCGTCAGCAACGTCTTTCAACGAATCGATTACCTCCTCAAAGCCTTCCGGACAGTGCTCGCGCAAGAGCCTGCAGCCGTGTTGATGATAGTGAGCCCGCTCAGCGGAGAAGCTGATCTGGTGAGAAACCAAGAGTTTGCCGCGTCATTGGGCATTTCGGAGAGCATCATTTGGGTCGAAGGGCAGTCGCTGGTTGACCTGCCGGACTACCTTGCGGCCGCCGACATAACTGTCATCCCGCGGCCGGACATCCCGGGATATCCACTCAAGCTGCTGAACGCGATGGCCGCGGGCAAGCCAACGGTTTGCTTCGCGGGCGCTGCTAAAGGCGTCGAGCATCTGCGTGACGCGTTCATCGTACCGGACCACGATCTCGACGCGATGGGCCGCGGAATCCTCACATTATTGCGCGATCCCGCACTGGCCGAATATATCGGGGATGAAGCCCGGCGAACCATTTTGACCAAGTTCGATTGGGAAATTCTCTGTACGCAGGTCGAGCAGGTGTACGGCCACGTCCTCGGCGCCGCCCACGTGGCGTGGTCCGCACAAACGGAAGCCCGCGTCGCGGAGACCGCGCCGGCGCGGATTTCACCCGACTCGGATGGCCTCATCGCGAAATAGCTCGTGAAACTTGACTCTCAATCGTTCGGCCCCGAGCGATTTGCCATTCACATATGGGTTGAGTGAAGCTGCGAATATCCGCAAGCTGCGTATGTGAATCGATCAGCTGATTCCTCCTTCTGCGCGATCCGTGAAATCGCCTTTGCTGCCTCCTTTGTCCTGATCATCTTTCTTGCGCGAACGGCAACCGCCATCGCCGAGGCGGCGTCAAAAAATGGCCCGTTCTTTCTACCCAGCGGCGCCGCCGCGAAAATCGTGACCGTCGCGCCGCAGGGCGAGGCCGAAGCCGGGATCACTGTCGTGAGCGAGGGTGTGCTGACTAAGGAGCGGGAGCCACGCAGCAAGATCGCCAAATTCGGCGAGGTCTATACTTTCAGCCCGGACTTCATCGCGGTGCATCGCGATCAGCCAACGCAAATCGAATTCTGGAACCTGCAATCCGACGACGAGCATGACTTTGCGCTGCTCAGCCCCGATCTGAAAATCCTGATGTATGAGAAGTTGCCGCCGCTGCAAAAGCGTTCGTGGGTCTTCACGTTTCATCGCGAGGGCGTGCTTAGCTTCAAGTGCCTGCTCCATCAGCCGGTGATGAGCGGGCAAATCCTGGTGCTGCCGCCGGCGCGCGAATGAAAGCCGTGAAACCGCGATGAACGATCCGGCCGCTCCGCCCGCTCCGGCCGATCGTGGGCGGGAGCTGCGCGCCCTCGCGCTGCTCTTCCTGCGCCTCGGCACGACCGCGTTTGGCGGCCCGGCGGCGCACATCGCGATGATGGAAGACGAGGTGGTGCGGCGGCGCGGATGGCTCTCGCACGCGAGCTTCCTCGACATGATCAGCGCCTGCAATCTGATCCCCGGGCCGAACTCGACTGAGATGGCGATCCATATCGGTCATCGGCGGGCGGGATTGGTCGGCCTCGCGGTCGCCGGCGCCTGCTTCGTCGTGCCGGCGGCGCTGATTACCGCGGCGTTGGCGTGGGCCTATGTGGCGTTCGGCGCGATGCCGCAAATGGCTGGGGTGCTGTACGGCATCAAGCCGGTGATCATCGCGGTGGTGGTGCAGGCAATCTGGCGGTTGGCGCGATCGGCGCTGCAGACGCGTTTCCTGATCGCCTTGACCGTTGCCGCGACTATCGCGGCGTTCGCCGGAGTCGACGAGATGGTGATCCTGTTCGCCGCCGGCTTGATTGCGATCGTGATCTCGCGATTTCGCGAGAGTCAGGCGGGGGCATCGGCGACCGGCGCGCTCGTGACGGCGTCGAAAGTTGCCGCCACGACCGCCATGCCTTTCAGCCTAAGCGGGCTCTTTCTGATCTTTCTCAAGATCGGAGCGGTTTTGTTCGGCAGCGGCTATGTACTGCTGGCGTTTATGCAGGCCGATCTGGTTGATCGAACGCACTGGCTCACGCAGGCGCAGTTGCTCGACGCGGTCGCGATCGGACAGATCACGCCGGGTCCGGTGTTGAGCACGGCGACCTTTGTCGGCTATCTGCTGGGAGGTAAGGCCGGCGCCGTGCTCGCGACCGTCGGAATTTTTCTGCCGGCGTTTGTGTTCGTCTCGATTAGCGGACCGCTGTTGCCGCGTCTCCGCCGCTCGCCCATTGCCGGCGCCTTTCTCGACGGGGTCAACGCCGGTTCGTTTGCGCTGATGGTCGCGGTGACGTGGCAGCTCGGCCGCGCCGCCGTAGTCGATGCGACCACCGCGGCGCTCGTGCTGATCAGTGCGATCATGCTGCTGCGCTTTCGTCTGAATTCCGCCTGGCTCATCGTGATGGGCGGCGCGGTTGGCGCCCTTGCCGCCGCATTTCGATAGCGACTGAGGTGTATGCCCTACCGCGGGCTAGGACTCGTCGAGCGGATCGTCGTCAGGATCGTCCAACAGATCTTCGTCGGTTTCGAGAGCCTCCGCCGGGCTTGCGGCATCGAGGGTAGCGGCTGGAACTGCGGCGGCGTCAGCCAGACGGCGTGCGACGATGATGAACGCGCTGTGCGCGACCATCCGATGGACCGGGCGCACGCTCATCCCTTTGACGTGCCAATTGCGCAGGAGCGTTTCAAAGCTTTCGATTTCAGTAAATAGCGGGTGAAGCTGGAGCGCCTCAACCGTCTCCTTGAGCTGGAGCGCCGTCGGGACGTAGCCGATAAACACCCCACCGGGCCGCAGAGCTCGCGCGACGACGTCGAGCGCGCGGCCGGGCTCGGGCAGATCGAGAAACAAGCGATCGACGCCGGTCTCGTCGAAACCTGTGTAAAGGTCGCGCAGTTTGAGTTCCCAGTTGGGCGCGTCGCCGAAAAAAGTAGCGACGTTGCGGCGGGCGCGCGCCGCAAAATCCTCGCGCAGCTCGTATGAAATGACCCGGCCCTGGGGACCGACTGCACGCAAGAGCGCGAGCGTAAACGCGCCCGCGCCAACGCCGCCTTCGATCACGGTCGCGCCGGAATAGACGTCGCCCCATATGAGCATCGGGCCGGTGTCTTTGGGATAGATCACCTGGGCGGCGCGCGGCAGATGGGGAATCAGGTCGGCGTAGGTCGGGCGCAAGACGAGGAAGGTTTCGCCGGTGCTGAGTTTGACGCGCGAGCCTTCGTCGAGCCCCCACAACTGGTCGGCGGCGATCTCGCCGCGAATCGTGATTTTGCGCTCGCGCGCAAGGATTTTCAGATAGCGACGGCCCTTGCGATCAATAAAGAGGACGGCGTCATTTTCCTTTAGTGCGGGGTTCAAGGTGGGTTCAGGGATAGACGCTCGGCCCGCCGCGCGCAACCGCTACAAGCAGGTCGCGGTGTGCTGACGAACGAATTTTGACGCAGCTCGCAGACTCCTGATTTTGACCGCGCCTCGCAGACTCGGCCGCCCCCTTGTGCTCGCTCCGCGCGGTAGCCGCGCTCCGCTAGTGTCGGGAACATTGACAGGGCAAAGCTCCGGTCAATAATATCAAGGGTTTCCGGGGCGGAAAGAAAAGCTGTGCGAAGTTTCCTCGGCTTGTGGGACTCTTCACCGCGAGCATGAGCGGCGCGATCGTACTGGGCGGTCGCCAAGTTGGTAAGGCACCAGGCTTTGGACCTGGCATTCGAAGGTTCGAGTCCTTCCCGCCCAGCCACACACCAGGCGGAGCGAGTCCGCGAGGGGAGCCGGGCACAGGGGGGCCAGGAAACGAAGCGGCGCGCCGGCAGGCGACTCTTTATTTTGGCCGCGCGTCGCAGACTCCGCCGCCCCCCGGAGCTGCGTCAAGCATCTTAGTTCGGCCAATCAGTCTCGGAGGGAGGAGAATGCCCGATCGCACCAAAGATGAACTCGAGATTTTCACGGGGAATTCAAATCCTGCGCTGGCCCGTGAAGTCGCCGAGCATCTGGAGGTGAAGCTCGGTGAGGCCGAGGTCGGCCATTTTCCGGACGGCGAGGTGATGGTCGAAGTCCGCCAGAACGTGCGCGGCGGCGACTGCTTTGTGATCCAGTCAACCTGCTCTCCGCCCAACGACAACCTGATGGAACTGCTGCTCCTGATGGACGCATTGCGGCGCGCGTCAGCCAAGCGCATCACCGCGGTAATTCCCTATTTCGGCTACTCGCGCCAGGATCGCAAGGTCGCGCCGCGCGTACCGATCAGCGCCAAGCTGGTTGCCGATCTGGTGACGGCCGCGGGTGCGCAGCGCGTCCTGACGGTTGACCTGCACGCCGGGCAGATCCAGGGCTTCTTCAACATTCCGGTGGATAATCTCTACGCGATGCCGGTGCTGGTGCAGTATCTGCGCAAGCGCCTGGATAGCCGGCGCGTGACGGTGGTTTCGCCCGATGCGGGCGGCGTCGAGCGGGCGCGCGCCTTCGCCCGGCGGCTCAATGCCGATCTCGCGATTATCGACAAGCGCCGCCAGCGCGCCAGCGAGATCACCGAGATGCGGTTGGTCGGCGACGTGCGCGATTCGACGGCATTGCTGGTGGACGACATGATCGACACGGCCGGCACGATCACCGAGGCCGCCAAGGTGATCCTCGCGGCCGGCGCGTCTGAGGTCATGGCCTGCGCGACCCATCCGATCCTGTCGGACCCGGCCTGCGAGCGGCTCAATCGCTCCCAGCTCAGCGAAGTGATCACCACCAACAGCATCCCGCTGTCGGTTAAGGCGCAGACGGCGCTGACGAATCTGAAAGTGCTGTCGGTCGGCGCCCTGATAGCGGAAGCCGTGCGCCGCATACATAATGAGGAATCGGTCAGCTCGCTATTTAACTAACACTAGGCGGAGCGAGTCCCCGAGCGGAGCCGAGCAGGCGAGTCTGCGAGCTGCGTTAAGAATTAAATCTGCGGACGGCTGACGCGGAAAATTGACGAGGAAATCGATGGAAACCGTTGAGTTAAGCTGCGAAAAACGCGAAGTGCGCCCCAAGGGGCTGGTCAACCGAATCCGCCATGAAGGGCGGGTACCAGGCGTGATCTACGGCAATCTCGGGGTGACGACTGCGATCGCGGTTGGCGCGGGTGATCTGAAATCGCGCGCGCACTCGGCGGGCCGTCAGCGGTTGATTCGGCTCAAATCCGCCGCCGCCGAGCTCGACGGCAAACACGTCATCATCAAGGACCTGCAGCGCACGCCGGTCAGCGGCGTGATTTTGCATGTCGATCTGTACGAAGTTGACCTGAACAAGCCGTTGCGGGTCGCAATTGCGCTGCGCTTTGTCGGCCGCGCCGCCGGTATCATCGATGGCGGTATCCTGCAGCCGCTTGAGCGCGAGGTCGAGGTCGAATGTCTGCCGCTCGAGATGCCGGAGACGATCGATGTCGACGTGACCGCACTCAAGATTCACGACGTGATGCATATCTCGGCGCTCAAGTTTGTCGGCAACGTCAAACCGATCTTCGACACTGATTTCCCGGTCGTCACGGTGCTGCCGCCGACGGTCGCCGAAGCGCCGGTCGTCGCGGCTGCGGCCGAGGGCGAGGCCATCGTGGAGGGCGCTGCCCCAGCTCCTGCTGCCGCCGACGCCAAGACTGCGGAGCCGGCCGCCAAAGAGGGCGGCGGCAAGGACAAGAAGGGCTAGGGGGTCGGGCTACCTACGTCGAGCGGCGGGCGCGCGCCAGCGCCAGTTCGACGGCCGTGGCGGGATCATCGGCATGGTCGATCCCTGCAACCTCCTGCCAGGCGCGTAGCGCGACCAGCGGGCGGCCAAGTTTCAGCGCGAGTCCGATTTCGGAGAGCGTGCCGCCCTCGCCTGCGAGGGCGACGACCGCATCCGCACTCGCGACGATGATCGCATTGCGCGCCTGCCCCATTCCAGTCGCGATTATAAATTCGATGTGCGGGTTGGCGTCGCCGCGATCGTAACCTGGCAGGATCCCAATCGTATGGCCGCCGGCCGCGTGTGCGCCGCGCGCCGCCGCTGCCATTACACCACCGCGTCCGCCACAGATGAGGGTCCCGCCGCGCGCGGCGATCGCGTGGCCGACCGCGAAGGCCAGCTCGCAAACCTCGGCGTCAGCCTCACCTGCTCCGACTACCGCGATGACCTCGCGTCCCATCTCAGCCGCCGGATATGGAGTCCAAGTTCAGCCGCTTTCATATATCCAGAATACGCGGCAGATCGGCGAGATCATCAATAATGAAGTCGGGCGCCGGGATACCCTCGGGAATTGAGGAGGCGCCCTTGCTGATCCACGCGGTGCGCATCCCGGCCGCGCTCGCGCCGAGGACGTCGTCGCGCGGCGTGTCGCCGACGAAAAGAATCTCTTCAGATGCGACTCCAATCATCGCGCGCAGATGCTCGAAGATGCGGCGCCCGGGCTTGCGCAGGCCGACCTCGGCGGAGATGACGACCGCCTCGAACAGCTTCGCGACGCCGGTGTCGGCGAGAACCTCGCGCCCGCACTGGGCGTCGTCGAAATTCGACAGCAGCCCGAGACGGTAGTGCGGGGCGATGCGCCGCACGGCCGCAACCCGCCCCTCCGGCGCCCACGTCACATTGCGCACCGCGGCCATGTGCACGCGGGTGAGTTCTTCGGCGAGGTCGCGGACGCGCCAGTCGAGCGCGGCGCCGCGCTCGACCGGCGCGGCGTGGACCGCAGCGCCGTCGGAATGCACCAGTTCCAGGCGGGTCAGCGTGCGCCGGAAGCGCTCGTGACAGGTGATCTCGATGCCGTCGCGCTCGCGCTCAAACATAATTTCTTCAGTCACCGTCGAATAGACCCGGATGAATCGATCACGCTCGAAGGCGGCGCCGAACAGCTCGATCATCTTGGGGAAGATCCAAGGCATCGTGGTGCGGATCTGGCGGCCGTCGAGCTCCATCAGCGGCAGGCGCGCGGGCTCCCATTTGACGAGCGTGTCGAAGAGGTCGAGCACGACCGCGCTGAAAGCGGCTTTAGCCACGGGGCGTCAACGCCACGGCCGTGGTTAGCAGGGCGAGCAGATTCAGGATCATCGTGCCGCCGTTGAGCGCCACCGAGAGGCGATGGAGCTGATCGAACTCGGCCTTGCGCGCCGGATCAGGAGTAGGATCTGTGGTGACGGCGCGGACCGCGTCGATCCGCGGCCGCACCACCGCACCCGCGTAGAGGGTCAGCGTGAAGGCCACCGCCAACGCCAGCGCTGACAGCGACCACCAGAGCCGCGGCCCGCGGCTGAAGGTGAAGTAGATCGCGAGCATCACGCTGATCACCCCGGCGACATAGCCGAGGAGGTAGTAGCGCGGGAAGATCGTGCTCACGACCCGACCCGCGTCAGCGACCGGCAGCGTCGTGAACACTGCCGGTGCGGTGAAGATCGTGAAGAAGATCATCCCACCCAGCCAGCAAACCAGGCACAGAAGATAAATGAACAGTGTCAGCGCCATGAGGGAATCAGTATTGAGTTAGTTCGCCGGCCGAACAAGCGGCGGCGGTTGTGCTGTTACGCATCAGTTGAGGTAGCGCTTTTCCGCGCCGCGCAGCGGCCGCCGATCGCCGAAGCCGGTCTCGACCGGATGCCACGCCGCGATCTCCGGTTCGCCGGGCTGCCAGCACAGGAAGACCACGCGGCCTTCCTCGATCTCGTAGGGAAAATCGACCAACCCCAAGTCGAGATCCTTGAGAAAGCAGCCGAGCGCCTCGATCTCGCTGGTCAACTGCGCCATCCGCACCGCGGAGGCGCGCAATTCGGGATAGCGCGCGATGAGCTCCGGCAACTCCATCCGATGGGCGTCGCGGTCGTGCGCGGCGACTTCGGCGATACGTCCGCGGACCTCGCCGGCCCGCGACTGCAGGTCGCGAATCAGCAACTCGAGCCGCGGGATCAACGCGCAGGCCTCTTGAGGACTGAATAGTTTGTCGAAATGATAATTAGCCAATAGATTCCACGGTTGGAGCAGATGCGACCTGTATCCAGGGCGCGGGGATAACGCCTTGTCTGTGCCTAGACCGTATATTACGTTAAAAAGTCATGCTCGGAAAAGCGCGAGCTGTATGTTGCTTGGCTCGAAAACATCCGGAGCCTGGGGGGGAACCGGGGTGACCTATGTCTGATCCTGAGGAAAAGCGTTTCGAGACCGAAGAAGACCTGAGCAGCGTCGAAATTCCCGAGACTTTGCCGGTGCTGCCCTTGCGCGGCATCGTGATTTTCCCGAGTCAGATTCATCCGTTTCTGGTCTCGCGGGCGTCGTCGCTCAAGTTGATTGACGACGTCGGGCAGAATTCGCGGATCATCGGGCTGACCGCGCAGAAAAATCCTGAGGATGAAAATCCGGCCCCGGAGGCGCTCTTCCAGTGCGGCACGGCGGTGCGCATCCTCAAGATGCTCAAGTATCCGGATCACAGCGTGCGCGTGCTGGTGCAGGGGCTCGCACGGATCGAGCTGGGGGAGTTCACGCAACGCGCGCCGTACTTTGTCGCGCACGTCGCGCGCCTGACCGAGACCTTCAGGCCCGAGCGCGAAGCCGAGGCGCTGCAAGCGAATCTGATCAGTCAGTTCTCAAAGTTTGTGTCGCTGGTGCCCTATCTGCCTGACGAGCTGCAGGTGATGGCGATGCAGGTGCGCGATCCGGCGCGGCTGACCGATCTGGTCGCTTCTTATCTGAAGATTGCTGTCGAGGAGCTGCAGGACCTGCTCGCGACGCTCGACGTGCGCCAGCGGCTCGAAAAACTGCTGATCATTCTGAGCCGCGAGATCGAGCTGCTCGAACTCGGCCACAAAATTCAATCGCAGGTGCAGACCGAGCTCAACAAAAATCAACGCGAGTATTACCTGCGTCAGCAGCTCAAGGCGATCCAGAAGGAACTCGGCGAGGGCGACGGCCGTTCATCGGAGATCGAGGATCTCGCCAAGAAGGTCGCGGCGGCCAACATGCCCGAAGACGCGCGCAAGGCCGCCGACAAGGAACTTGACCGCCTGCGCATGATTCCGCCGGAGTCCGCCGAGCATACGGTCGTGCGCACCTATATCGATTGGCTCGTGACCCTGCCCTGGAGCGTCGCGACCGAGGACAATCTCGACATCGCGCACGCGCGCCAGGTGCTCGACGAGGACCACTTCGATCTCGAGAAGGTGAAGGAGCGCATCCTCGAATTCCTCGCTGTGCGCAAGCTCAAGCAGGATACCAAGGGGCCCATTCTGTGCTTCGTCGGGCCGCCGGGCACCGGCAAGACCTCGCTGGGCAAATCGATCGCGCGGGCGCTCGGGCGCAAATTTCAGCGGTTGTCGCTCGGCGGGATCCGCGACGAGGCGGAAATCCGCGGCCATCGCCGCACCTACGTCGGTTCGCTGCCCGGCCGAATCATCCAAGGGCTGCGCAATGCCGGCTCCAATAATCCGCTGTTCATTCTCGACGAGGTGGACAAGCTCGGCGCCGATTTTCGCGGCGATCCCGCTTCGGCGCTGCTCGAAGTGCTCGACCCCGAACAAAACAACACCTTCGCCGACCATTATCTCGACGTCCCTTTCGATCTTTCCCATGTGCTCTTTCTCACCACGGCCAACCTCCTCGACACGATTCCGCATGCGCTGCGCGATCGCATGGAGGTGCTCGAACTACCCGGCTACACGGAGGAAGAGAAGCTGCAGATCGCCTTTCGCCATCTGATCCCGAAGCAGCTCAACGAGAATGGCCTGGCGGGTCAGCAGATCGAGTTCACGCGCGAGGCGGTATCCGAGGTGATTCGCAGCTACGCGCGCGAGGCCGGTCTGCGTAATCTCGAACGCGAAGTTTCGCGCATTTTCCGGAAGATCGCCCGTTCGATCACAGAGGGCGAGCCGCCGCCCGCGCAGATCACGGTCGAGATGCTGCAGAAATATCTCGGCGCGCCGAAGTACTTCCTCGAGATTGCCGAACGCGCCAACGAGCCCGGCGTCGCCACTGGCCTCGCCTGGACGCCCAACGGCGGCGACATCATTTTTATCGAAAGTACGCGGATGACCGGCCAAAAGGGCCTCACCCTGACCGGGTCGCTCGGCGACGTGATGAAGGAATCGGCGCAGGCCGCGATGTCCTATATCCGTTCCCACGCGGACCAACTCGGCATCGCGAGCGATTTCTACGAGAAGGCGGACATCCACGTGCACGTGCCGGCCGGCGCGATTCCCAAGGACGGACCGTCGGCGGGCGTGACGATCACCGCCTGCCTGGCCTCGTTACTCACGGGCCGTCCAGTGCGCTCGGACCTCGCGATGACCGGGGAGATCACGCTGCGCGGCAAGGTTTTGCCCGTCGGCGGGATCAAGGAGAAAGTGCTGGCCGCGCGGCGCGCGGGAATCCGCACGGTGATCATGCCGCGCCGCAACGAACATGACCTCGACGACATCCCGCCTGAACTGCGCGCCGAGATGGAGACGATCTTTGTCGATACCGTTGACGAAGTGCTCGCCTACGCGCTGCAAGATCGCGTCGTTGCTGACGCTGCCGAAGACGCCGAGTCCGAGGAACCGGAAGAGCGGGCGAAGCTGCGCGAAGCGGCGGCCGTCGAAGCCGCTCCACGCCGTCCGCGCACACTGAATTAGGGGCGATCTCTCCCGAAGTATCGCAATGCTGGGCGGTCCGGAGACAAAGGCCCTTGAACAGTTAGGGTCTTTGCGTAATGCCGAATCGAATGGGAATGGTAGGCCGTTTTGCCCAGAACCTAGCATGGGGCGGGTCACTCCTGAACCATTGCCACGCCTCCGCGCTCACGCTTGTGGGCTAGTATCCCACGGGGCTCGCTGATGAATGGATGGAAAGAAACGATCAACAATTTCGCTCGTCAAGTGGGCGCTGAATGCCATCCGATGTTGATCGGAGCGAAACTAAATAAGGACAATTGTTTCACGCTCAATAACAAGCTGCTCGTCATAAAAGTCAGTCTCATTCCGAAGCCCTGGTGGGGTCTCCATACTAAAGCTACCGACAAAATAAAGAATGAGAATGGCTTCCTAGTCTTGCTCGTTTCAGAAAACGAGGGATGGGTACTGACGGGTCGCGAGGTCCGTGATCGGATTGAAAACGAGTCATGGCGTGTCGCTTCGGATGAGGTTCAGTACAAAATTCATCGAAGAGATCTTCCGAACCAGCGTCACTTCTCCGCGCCAGAAGAGTTTTTGCAAGCACTACAATCTTGAGCGAAGCAGGCGAGGCGCGCTTCGGCGACAAGAACCAAGCGGGGACACAGTCGAGACAAGCAGGCCGGGATTCGTCGCGCAGAAGCCTTGATTGGGCCACGTGTCGCACCCCCCTGGGTCTCTGGCTCTCCTGCTTTTGCCCTTCCTCCCGGCCCCGCGTGCGAGGCGCGATCGCAACGCCTATACTGACGCCCATGAAGATCGCGATCGTCGCGGCCGAGATGGGGCCGCACGCCAAGGCGGGCGGCCTCGCCGACGTGATCGGCGCGCTGCCGCAAGCCTTCAAACGCGCGGGCGCCGAACCTTGCGTGATTCTCCCGGCCTATCGATCGCTAATCGACGTAGTCAAGAGCACCGAGGCCTCGCCGTCGCGCGCGATCGACTTCGGCGGCGAGCGAGAGAGTTTCCGCGTGCTCCGCGCCGAGAGCGCTGGCGGCATACCACTCTATCTGATCGACCATCCGGGCTTCTTCGACCGCGCGGAAATCTACGGCGAAAACGGCGTGGATTACCCCGACAACGCCCGCCGCTTCGTCTTCTTCGGCCGCGCCGCCGCGACGGTCGCCGCCGATCTGGCGCCCGACGTCTTGCATACGCATGACTGGCATGCCGCGCCGGCGGCGATCGTCGCGCGGGCGGACGATGCACTGCGCGCGCGCTTCGCGAGCGTCGTCTCCGCCTTCACGATCCACAATCTCGCGTTTCAGGGCGTGTTCGAAACCTTCGATTATCCGCGGCTCGGGATCGACTGGTCCTGGTACTCGGTTGCCTGCCTTGAATTTTACGGGCAGGTGAACCTGATGAAAGGCGCGGTGGTGCTCGCCGACGGCGTCGCCACGGTGAGTCGCAGCTACGCCAACGACGTGCTCAGCGACCCGGCGATGAGTTTTGGCCTAGACGGGGTCTTGCGCGACAAAGGCGAGCGCTTCGCCGGAATCCTCAACGGCGCCGACTACGATGAATGGGATCCGGCGAAGGATGCGCTGATCGCGACGCGCTACACGCCGTCGCGGCGCGCCGGCAAGAAGGCCTGTCTTTACGATCTGCGGGAGGAGTTCAAACTGCCGCATCGAATCGACGCCCCGGTGCTCGGGATGGTCTCGCGCCTGACGCAGCAGAAGGGGGTCGATCTGCTCGCCGACGCGCTCGACGCGATCCTCGAACAGGATGTGCAGCTCGTGATGCTGGTCAACGGGGACGCCGGGCTCGAAGGATTTTTTCGCGGCGCCGCACAGCGTCACGCCGACAAGCTGCGCGTCGTCACCAGCTTCGATAACACGCTGGCCCATCGGATCCAGGCGGGCAGCAACATGTTCCTGATGCCGTCGCGTTACGAACCTTGCGGCCTCACGCAGATGTACGCGCTCAAGTACGGCACGGCGCCGATCGTCCATGCCACCGGCGGGCTCAAGGATACCGTGATCGATTTCGATCCGGCGACGGGAATGGGCAACGGCTTTACCTTCACGCGGTTCGAGCCGGACGCGCTCGCCGAGACCGTGCGGCGCGCAACCGGATGCTTTCGCCAAGCCCGCCAGTGGAAGCGCGTCATGGACAACTGCTTCAAGGCGGATTTTTCGTGGGAGCGCGCAGCGCAGGAATATCTGAAGTGGTTCGAGAGCCTGCGCCGCACGCGCTCGAACTAAGCGCGACCAGAATCAGAATGGACGCGCCGGCGCAGTTCACCGTCTACGCAGACGGCTCCTGTATCGGGAATCCCGGGCCCGGCGGGTGGGGCGTCCTGCTGATCGCACCCGACGGCGCTACCAGCGAACTTGCGGGAGCAAATCCTTCGACCACCAACAACCGGATGGAAATTACCGCGGCGCTCGAAGCGCTGCGCGAAATTCCTGCCGGCGCCGACGTTGCCCTACATAGTGACAGCCAGTATCTCGTCAAAACCATGACGCTCGGCTGGAAGCGGCGCGAAAACCTCGATCTGTGGCAACTGCTCGACGCCGAGGTCGCCAAGCGCCGAGTGAGTTGGCATTGGGTGCGCGGCCATAATGGCGATCCCGGTAACGAGCGTGCGGACGAGTTGGCGCGGAGCGCCGCCGAAGGCCGCGCACCGCGCCCGAGTGGTGCGATTGGCGCCACGGAGGTCCCAGCCAATCACGCCGTTGCACAAAGTGCGATCGCGGACAGCCTCGCTCCGCTGCTTCATCCGAATGAGTCCATCCGCCGCTGCGCAAACTGCGGCAAGGCATTCGTCGCCGCCGGCGACTCGGGCCACTGCTCGCGCGTCCCCTGCCAGCTCGCCGCCCGCCGCCCCGGTTGAGTCTCTCCCCCTTTTCTTCCCGACGTCGATTCCGCACGGCTGCTGCACCATCATCTCTTCGAATGCCATCAGGAAATGGTAATTGATCGCAAATACCATTTTATAATGGTTATTCATGAACACCGTTACTATCGACAGGGCCGTGAGGGTCGTCATTTCCAAGCTGCTCAGAGCGACGAGGCGATGCTTTTCCTGGGCAGCGTTCGTGAGCATCTCGCGCTCGTCACCCTCGATCGCGACGAGTATTTCGCGGCGCTGGTAGCCTGCTCTACGCTGGGCCTCACCGGTGGAGGAATCTACGATGGATTGCTCGGTCATTGCGCACTCAAGGCTGAGGCGAGAAGCATCTACACCTGGAACGTGAGCGATTTCCGGCGCCTCGGGCCCGCGATCGCGGCGCGCCTCAAGACCCCCCTAGGCAGCTGATCCGCCGCGAGTTGACGCGAGCCTCATCCCCGGCCTTTAATGCGGCATGGTCGGAATCGTCTCTTACGGATCATATATCCCCTACCGGCGGCTCAAGCGGGCCGCGATCGCCGCGATGCTCGGGGTGCCGGCGTCGCGCGGTGAACGCGCCGTCGCCAGCTTCGACGAGGACAGCGTCTCGATGGCGGTCGAAGCCCTGCGCGACGCCCTCAAAGGCGCGCCGCAGGCCACCATCAGCTCGCTGCTCTTCGCGACCACCACGCCGCCTTACGGAGAAAAGCTCAACGCCGCGCTGGTCGGTGCGGCGACTCAGTTGCCGGCCGAAATTCGCGCCTCCGATGTGACCGGCTCGACGCGCGCCGGCTTGACCGGATTACTGCAGGCTGGCGAAGCGGCCCAAGCGAGCGGCGGCTACGCGGCGATCGCGATGGCCGATGCGCGGCTCGGCGCTCCGGAAGGACGGGTCGAGCAGCAGAGTGGTGACGGCGGCGCGGCATTCATCCTCGGCACCCAGGAAGTCCTCGCGGAGATCGAGGCCAGCGCTTCCTTCACGCGCGAGTTCCTCGATAGTTGGCGCGCGCCAGGCGAGCGTTTCGCGCATTCGTGGGAAGAGCGTTTCGCGCTGACCCAGGCTTATGCGCCATTGCTCCAAAAGGTGGTCTCGACGGTGCTCGAGAAGGCGGGCGTGCAGCCGGGCGATCTCGCGCGCATCATTCTCGACGCGCCGAACCCGCGCGCCGTCGACGAGTTCACTCGGGCCGCCAAGCTCGATCCGGCCAAAGTCGCCGATTCCCTGGCGGTAACCGTCGGGCAGACCGGCGCCGCGCACGTCGGCCTGATGCTGACCGCGGCCTTGGCTTCTTGCAAACCTGGCGACCGGATTCTGATCGCCGGCGTGGCCGACGGCGCCGACGCCGCCGTGATACGCGTTACGCCGGCGGCGGCGGCGTTTCGCCCAGTGCACTCGCTTGGCCGGATGATCGAATCCAAGGGCGACGTAAGCTATGCGAGCTATCTCAAATGGCGCGAGATTCTGCCGACGGAGCCGCCGCGCCGCCCCGACCCTGACCGCCCAGCCGGCCCGCCGATGCTGCGCTCGAACAAATGGAAATACGGCCTCGTCGGCAGCCGCTGCACCGCCTGCGGCACCCCGCAACTGCCCCCACAACGGGTCTGTGTTAAGTGCCGCGCGCTCGATAAGATGGAGCCATACGGATTCGCCGACCGCGTCGGACGAATCGCCACTTATGCGTTCGACCGGCTGGCCTACTCACTCAATCCGCCGGTGATGAACGTGGTGGTGGATTTCGATGGTGGGGGGCGATTTCTATGTGAGATGACCGACTGCGAGCCCGACAAGATCGCGATCGGCGATGAGGTCGAGATGACGTTCCGGCTGCTCTTTACCGCCGACGGCATCCACAACTATTTTTGGAAGGCGCGCCCCAAGCGCTAACCCTCAGGAGGAGGCTACATGGGAAGCCACGGAATCAAAGATCGCGTCGCCATCATCGGGATGGGCTGCACGAAGTTCGGCGAGCACTGGGACAGGAGCGCCGAGGATCTGATGATCGAAGCAGCCTACTCCGCCTACGAGTCCGCCGGTGTCACTCCCGACGATGTCGACGCCTACTGGCTGGGCACGATGGGCTCCGGCGTTTCGGGCCTGACTCTGAGCGAGCCGCTCAAAATTCAATATAAGCCGGTCAGCCGGGTCGAGAATATGTGCGCGACGGGCTCGGAGTCGCTGCGTCAGGCCGCCTATGCGGTAGCGTCGGGTGCCTTCGACTGCGTGATGGCGATCGGGGTCGAGAAGCTCAAGGACTCGGGCTTTTCGGGTCTGGTGATGACCAATCCGCCGAATGACGGCACGCCGGCGAGCATGACGCCGCCCGCGCTGTTTTCGCTGCTTGCCCCGGCCTACTTCAAGAAATACGGCCTCGATCCGGAAAAGGGCCGCGACGTGCTCGCGCGGATTGCGTGGAAGAATCACAAGAATGGCGCGAAGAACCCGAAGGCGCAGTTCCAGAAAGAGGTCTCGATGGAGGCCATCAAGAACTCCGCCAAAATCGCCGACCCGCTCTGCGTGATGGATTGCTCGGGCGTCTCCGACGGCTCGGCGGCAGCGATTGTGGTGCGCGCCGAAGATGCGCACAAATACTGCAAGAATCCGCTCTACATCAAGGCGTTATCATTCGTTGCTGGACCGGCCGAGGGGCCAATCTCGCAGGAATACGACTTCACGACCTTCCCTGAGGTGGTCGCGACCGCTCGCGACGCCTACGCCCAGGCCGGAATCACCAACCCGCGCGAGCAGATCAGCTTGGCCGAGGTGCATGACTGCTTCACGCCGACCGAGCTCGTGCTCTACGAAGATCTCGGCTTCAGCCCGCGCGGTACGGCCTGGCAGGACGTGCTCGAAGGCTTCTTCGATCTCGAAGGTAAGCTGCCGGTGAATTCCGACGGCGGACTCAAATCGTTCGGCCATCCGATCGGTGCGTCTGGCCTGCGCATGATGTACGAGATGTGGTTGCAGCTACGCGGCGAGGCCGGTCAGCGCCAGATCAATCATCCGAAGCTTGGGCTGACCCACAACCTCGGCGGACAGCCGGGCCGTTGCGTCAGCTTTGTCTCGGTGGTGGGCAGCCAGCTCGGCTGAGTCTATCGGATCGGATCGCGTTTCAGCGGGAGGCGAGTCACGACTCGCCTCCCGTTTTTTCTCTTGTCTATAATAATTGGTCGCGGATCAAACCAGCGCTGCGATGCGTTGATGCTCCTCCGAGGCGGCAGAAAATTTGACGAATTTCATTTCAGACGGCGAACCCATCGAACCGGCGACGTGAGCTTGTCAATGCATTTGCTCGGACGCTTCAGGATGCCCGGTGATTTCGGTCAGGATCGAGAGCACGCGATCGGCCTTCGAGTTCCAATCGAGATTGTCTTTGCGCACACGCAGCTTCCCGCCTTCGCCAAGCGACTTGCGCAGTTCCGGTGACCGAACGAGTCGCACCATGGCTTTGGCGAGGCCATCGACAAATCCCTCCTTCGAGTTGGGGTCAACAAGGACGCCGCAGCTCAGATCGACGTAATCCGCGGGACCGCCCCAGTTCGTCGCGATCACAGGTTTGCCAAGTGCCATCGCTTCCAGGACCGCTGCACCGCCACACTCGCGCAGCGACGGCATGACAAATACATCGCTTTCGCGGACAATGCGCGCCGCCATCGCGCGGCTGACCCAGCCATGCAAGCGAACCGCGTCGGCGAGTCCGTATTTGGCAATCATGGCTTTCACGTCTCCTTCGAGCTCACCCCCGCCTATCAGATCGAGCCGGCATGATGGCTCCTGTGCCAGGGCCTTGGCGAATGCCGGTACAAGATATTGGACGCCCTTCCAGTCGACGAAACGTCCGGAGAACGCAAAGTGCAAACTGCCATCTGGCCGGCTTGGCGCCGAGTCTTCGGGTTTCCATAGATCGAGATCGACGCCGCTCTCAAACAAACGGATGACTCGACCACGGTATCCTGCGGGGAGTGCCTTCACCGTGAGCGCGTTCGCAGCGAGCAGCACCGCCGCTTTGAGCTTGCCAGGCACTAGCCGATTAGCGAGCTGCGAGGCATAGCGGCCTAGCATCATCGCGCTGCGCGTGATGAACGAATCAAGATCCGCGAACGCGGGCGGAAAATTCATACCGCCGCACAAGGGGCCAATTACGACGGGCACCCCCACATCGTACATGAAACTAAGGCCCTTAGGCGTGATCGGCGCCGGTTCGAGCACCACATCAATCCTACCGAGGCGTGCAAGTTCGATCGCGATCTCGCGGATTCTACGCTGCGTTGAGAGGTGGATGGCCTGGCCGACGAACATGTCGCGGATTCGGTAAGGGAGAGCGCTGCTATAGCGAAATGCATTCTTTTGTACTTGTGTGTCGCGCACGAGCCGGATGCGCGCCGCCATCTCGGGAAAGGTCGTGTGCAACTCGGTCCCGACCCGCTCATGACAAGCCAGCCAGACTTCGGCACCGCGCTGCGAAAACAGTTTCGCATAATAAAATGGGATGGCGGACTCCCCTCCTATCTCCATCGAGATGTTCTCCGACACGATCAAGACGCGAATGGGCGCCATCGGAACAGCTCCAAGTTATTAGAATCGATTAGGCCGCCCCCGCTGATGACGCGCACCGAAAGATGCGCACCGGTCTGCCCGCCTAGTCCTTCAGCTCGGCTTCGAGCCGTTCGATATCAGCCGGCGAAAGGCTGAAGTACTTCGTCATTGGGTTGTGAAACACCATCGCGCTGACCGAGCTCTCGGGATCCATCATAAAGCCCTCGGTCAGGTGCAGTCCGAGTTCGTTTTGCTCGAGTTCGAGCAGCCGGAAAAGCTGCGCCTGATCCTCGAGACGCGGGCAGGCGGGATAGCCAAAGGAGTAACGCTTGCCGTGATAGTGCGCCTGAAACAGATCCTTGTGGGTGATTCCGGGCGGATCGGCAAAACCCCACATCGCGCGAATCTTCTGATGGAGCAGCTCGGCGAAGGCCTCGGCGCCTTCGAGCGCGAGGATCTGTAAGATGTGCGAGCGCAAGTATTCGCCCTTGTCCTTCCATTCGTCGGCCAGCGCACGCACCCCCTCGCCGATCGTCGTGACGAACAGACATAGATAGTCGGTGCGGCCGGACGCGGCCGGCGCGACATAATCCGCGAGGCAGAGGCCCGGCTCATCCGATTGGCGGCCGAAGCGAAACGTTTCGAGGACGCGTTTGCCGTCGACGGTATGAAAGGCGATCGCACAATCACCGTCAGAGGTCACCGGGAAGAAGCGATAGGCCGCGCGCGCGCTGATGTCGTGGCGCGCGAAAATTTCCTCTTCGACGGCATCCACCGCGGCGCGCAGTTCGACCGCCTTGCGCTCACCGGCAGCCAGCGCCGCCTCGAAATTCTTGAAGCCCAGATGGCGCGTATAGAGCATCACCGGATTGATGTAACGGAAAATCTCTTCGAGGCTGTAATTCCGAATCAAGTGGAGCTTGAGATCGGGAGGCTCGGGAATCGGCCCCTCGTAGATCACGCCCGGTCCGCGACGCACCGGCTCAGGCTTGCGATTGTCGGTTTTGCGCGCGGCGTCGAGCAGCTTACGCGTCTGTTCCTCGAGCGACGCCATCAGCGCCTCGCGCCGCTGCGGGTCGACAATTTGATGAGCGAGGTCCAGACCAGCCATCGCATCGTTGGCGTAGGCCACGACGCCGTCGTACTCGGGCGCGATCTTCATCCGCACAAAGCGATTCGAGAGCGCCGCCCCGCCCACGAGAATCGGGCAACGGATGCCTGCAGTCTTGAGGTCCTGCGCCGTCGCCACCATCATCTGCGCCGACTTCACCAGCAGCCCGGACAGCCCCAGCGCGTCGGGCTGATGCGCCTGGTAAGCTTTGATCAATTCCTCGGGCGGCACCTTGATGCCGAGATTGATGATCCGATAGCCGTTGTTGGTCAGGATTATATCGACCAGGTTCTTGCCGATATCGTGCACGTCGCCTTTGACCGTCGCCAGCACGATCGTGCCCTTGCCGAGGCTGTCGCTCTTCTCCATCAGCGGTTCGAGATGCGCGACTGCGGCCTTCATCGCCTCGGCGGACTGCAACACCTCGGCGACGATCATCTGATTCGCATTGAAGAGGCGGCCGACCTCGTCCATTCCTTTCATCAGCGGACCGTTGATAATTTCGAGCGGTTTGCGAGCAGCCAGCGCCTCGTCGAGATCGTCGGCCAGCCCCTCTTTTGAGCCTTCGAGAATGTAGAGCGCGAGCCGCTCGTCGAGCGGCAGCGCCTTGCGCTCTTCGCGCGTGGGCTTGGCTTTCTTCTCGCGGAAGTAGGCGGCGAACTTCGCGATCGGATCATCGCCGCGCCACCAGATCAGGTCTTCGGCGAGCGCGCGCTCTTCCTCCGGAATCGAAGGATAACGTTCGAGCTTCTCCGAGTTGACGATCGCGAGGTCGAGCCCGGCCTGCACGCAGTGATAGAGCATCACGGAGTTGAGGACTTCGCGGCCCGCCTCCGGCAATCCAAACGAAACGTTCGAGATGCCGAGAATAGTCTTGCAGCGCGGCAGCGCGGCCTTGACCATGCGGATACCTTCGATAGTCTCGACCGCAGAGCCGATATAGTTGGTGTCGCCGGTGCCAATGGGAAAGACCAGCAGGTCGAAAAAGATGTCCTCGGGCGCGACGCCGTAGTTTTCCGTGAGCAGTCGAAACGAGCGCTGCGCGATTTCAAGCTTGCGGGCGCGCGTGACCGCCTGGGCCTGCTGCTTGTCCTCGTCGATACAGCCGACGACCAGCGCGGCGCCATAGCGGCGCGCCAGCGGAATCACGCGCTGGAAGCGCTCTTCGCCATCTTCCAGATTGATCGAATTGATCAGCGACTTGCCGGGCGCGCGCTTGAGCGCCTCCTCGATCACCCGGGCATCGGTCGTATCGATCATCAGCGGGGCCTTGACCTTCTTGACCAGGGTCTCAAGAAAGGCCTTGACGTCGCCGCTCTCGTCGCGATCGGGATCCTGCAGGCAGACGTCGAGAATATGCGCGCCGCGGCGCACCTGCAGCCGTCCGACCTCGGCCGCTTCCTCGATCTTGCCCTGCGCGATCAGCCGCTTGAACTTGCGGCTGCCGAGCACGTTGGTGCGTTCGCCGACGATTACCGGCCGTGTGCTCTCATCGATCACCAAGGTCTCGATCCCCGAGACGACGCTGCGTTCGAGCCGCACAAGCGTGCGCCGCTTCTGCCCGACCGCCATCGCGCGCAGCGCCTGAATATGGGCCGGCGTCGTCCCGCAACATCCGCCGATCAGATTGACCCAGCCCGCGGCGGCGAAGCGCTCGAGCTTGCGCGTCAAGACCTCGGGCGTTTCGTTGTAGCGCATCTCTTCGTCGGGCAGCCCGGCATTCGGTACGCAGGCGACCGGAAAACGGCTGATTTCTGACAACGTGCGCAGATGGTCGGTCATGAAGTCCGGCCCGGTCGCGCAATTGAGCCCGATCCACATGAGATCGTGCTGGCAGATCGAGGTGTAGAAGGCCTCTATATCCTGGCCCGCGAGCAGGGTCCCCATCGTTTCGACTGTGCCTGAAATCGCGACGCCGACTTTCGCGCCCAGCGCCGCCATCGCGCGCTCGATTCCAAAGAGGCCAGCCTTGCAATTCAGCGTATCCATCACAGTCTCGAGCAGCAGCAGATCGACGCCCCCCTCGATCAACCCCTCCGCCTGCTCCTGATAGGCCGCGGCAACCTGATCGAAATCGACGCCGCCCGTAACCGAGATACTGGCCGTGGTCGGACCCATCGAGCCGGCCACGAAGCGCGGACGTGCCGACGTAGCGGCAGCGTCGGCCTCCCCGCGGGCGAGCTGCGCCGCGACCCGATTGATCTCGCGCACGTCACCTTCGAGGCCATAGTGCGCGAGCGCGATCGAAGTCGCGCCGAAGCTGTTGGTCTCGATAATGTCCGCGCCCGCCGCGAGGAAGCTGCGATGAAGTTCGCGGATCTTGTCGGGCCGCGTGCGCACTAGGTTTTCGTTGCATCCTTCGAGTTTCGCGCCCCCGAAGTCGTCCGCCGACAGCTGCATATCCTGGATCGAGGTGCCAGTCGCGCCGTCAAGCACGACTATCCTTTCGGCAATCAGCGCGCGCAGATGTTCGAGTCGTTCGTTGTTCATGTCGAAGAAAGAAAGCGCCAACGCAGTGGATTCATTACAGTATACGAGCCTCCGCGGTGTCGCAATTTTGAATCGGACGCCGCGTTCTGCGCTCGGTTTAAAGATTGACGCAACAAATGTGGCAGCGATATATCTAGTTACTAGACGCTAAGCGAAAGCTCAGCCTTGGTCCTTCGCATTAACTATCCAAGTGAGCGTCGTTCGACTTAAATTCCATCATTTGATGTAAATTCCATCATCTTGCTGAGAAAGCATATGAATAGTAGCAACATCGGGAATATTGAAGATTATACCTTGGCTGGCGAGGATATGGCCAGCTACGACGCCGAATACACTCCCGAATTGTTCGAACATCATCTACGCAATCTCAAAGAACATTTTTGGTACTTGGGCCGCAGTCGATTTATCTTGCGGGCTTTTGAGCGCGAAAGCGCGGCGCTGTGGGGCGCGCGCCGCGGACTTCATGCGATCGATCTTGGTGGCGGCTCGGGCGGTTGGGTCCGCTATCTTTATGAGCGACATTCCGATCGCTTCGAGAGGCTGGCCCTGGCAGATTCATCGCCCAAGGTGCTTGAACTCGCCAACGCGGTGATTCCACCCGGCGTGGAGCGCATCCAGATCGATCTTAACCATCTGCCTTGGCAGAATCTTTGGGATGTGGTTTTCCTGTTCGACGTGCTCGAGCATATCGAAGATGACGTTGGCGCGCTGCAGCAAGTTTACAAGATAATGCGCCCCGGCGGTCTGTTATTCATCACTTTGCCCGCGCTGCGCTTCTTTTGGAGCATGAACGATGTAGTTGCTCACCATTATCGCCGATACTCTCGCGCTGATCTGGAGAGACTGGCCCAACAAACTGGCCTCGAGCTGCGCACTTCGCGCTACTTCATGTTTTTCCTCAGTCCTTTATTTTGGCTGAGCCGCTTACGGATGCCCGATCCCAATCGCATGACCCTCAAGCAGATTGACGAGTACAAAAGAAAGGCCACGCATCAGCTGCCGCCCCGACCGGTCAATGATCTGCTCAAGGCGGTCTTCGCCGCCGAGACTCCGCTGGGCCATTGGCTGCCCTTCCCCTGGGGCACCTCGGTCCTCGGCGTTTTCCGCAAGCCGCTGCAAACCAGCCGGACACCGCCCAAAATCCGACGCTTTGAAATCCGTACGCGCTTCCGATAACCAAGACGGTCGGGGGACGCGAAATGGAAGCTCGATCGTCGGGCGCGCGCAGAATCGACAGTTAGGCGCGAACGCGCGGGCAAGGGCCAGGAAAACACCTCGATGTTGTCGCGCACGCGAGATTTTCTGCAACAGGTCTTCGGCGACTTTTCGCAGGACGAGTGTTCCTCGATGGCCGCCGCGCTCGCCTATACCACGCTCTTTGCTCTGCCCTCGATGCTTCTGATCATCATCTATGTCGCCGGACTGGTACTCGGCCCGCGCGCCGCCAGCGGCGAAATCGAATCACGCTTGAGCGGCGCGATGGGCATGCAAGCCGCGGCCGAAATCCAGCAGATGGTGGCCAACATCGCGCGCAATCGGACCGGCGGAATTATCGCGACACTCGCGGGAACCGCGGGTTTGATCCTTTCCGCCACCGGACTGCTCGTACAGCTGCAGACTTGCCTCAATCGCGCGTGGAAGGTGACCGCGGTTGGCGGCGGATTCAAGACCTTCGTGATGCGACGGCTGCGTTCGGGATTGCTCCTGGGTGGCGCCGGCCTGATGGCGATTATCTCGGTGACTGCCAGCTCGATCATCTCGGGTGTAACCAAAATGCTGCCCTTCGCGTCGCTGGTACAGGTCGGCGAGCTCGCTACCTCTCTGCTCATTTTCGTCGTTGTCTTCGCCGGCATTCTCAAGGTCATGCCCGACGTCAAGTTGCGCTGGGGCGATGTCTGGGTTGGCGGCCTGTTTATCGCGGCGTTGTTCGTGGGCGGCAAGTTCCTGATCGGTCTGTATCTGGGCCGTGCCGGCAAGACCAGCATCTACGGCGCCGCCGGCTCGTTGGCGATCATTCTGCTGTGGACCTATTACTCATTTCTGATTTTTCTGCTGGGGGTCGAGTTCACCCAGGTCTGGGTAAGGCGCGACGGCCGCGAGATCGTCCCGAAAGATGGCGCCGTGCTGACGACGGCTCGGTACCGGCTGGAGCAGGCCAATCCTTAACGTCGCCGCGATAAGCGCTTCGCGCAACTGGCAGGAGGAGATTTATGGACTTTAGCGGAAAGGCCGGACTGGTGACGGGCGCAGGTTCCGGGATCGGACGGGCTACAGCGATCGGCTTTGCGCGGCGCGGCGGCGCGATCGCCGTCGTCGACATCAATGGAGTCAACGCCGAAAAGGTCGCCAACGAGATCACCACGGCCGGCGGCCGCGCGATCGCGATCGTTGCCGACGTCACGCGCGCGGCGGACCTCGACGTGATGATCAGTCAGACCGTCAAGAGCTTCGGGCGGCTCGATTTCGTGCACAACAACGCCTTCGGGATGCCGCCGGTTCAAAGCAACAGCGCCCTCGTCGCACGAACCGCCGACGTCAGCGACGGAGTCTGGAACCGGATGATCGCGGTCGGGCTGACCGCGGTCTTCCAGGGGATGAAGCGTGCAATTCCGGTAATGCGCAAGCAGGGCGGCGGCGCCATCGTGAATACCGCTTCGATTTCGGGTCAACGCGGCGATTACGGAATCGTCGCCTACAATGCCGCGAAGGCCGGCGTGATCAATCTCACGCGGGTCGCCGCGATCGAGTATGCCGCCCAGGGCGTCCGCGTAAATTGTGTTTGCCCAGGGGCGATCGATACTCCCCTGCTGGCCGACGCTCTGACGGTTCCCGCCGCACGCGCGAAGTTTAACGAAGTAATTCCGATCGGGCGGCTCGGTCGACCCGAAGAAATCGCGAATGTTGTACTTTTTCTCGGTTCCGACCTGGCTTCGTTCGTAACCGGCGCCGCCTTCGTCGCCGACGGCGGTCAGACCGCCAAGACCGGCAGCCCCTCGTTCCTGCCCGAGTGATTGCGGGGTACCGAGCACAACGGCAGCCTTGCTCCGAGCGGATTAAGATGCGATATAGACATTAGCCTGCTACGTCCCTCGTATAAGGAGGCGTCTGGATCGTGACCGCGCCTGGCACGACAGAGTCTGCACGACGCCCTTGACAAACGATTACCGGGCGGAGCGGTAGCTACCGAAGGCATCCTAGCCTCAAAAGGAAGGTGAGCCGATGACGACACAACACATTATCTCCGCCGACTCGCACATGATGGAACCCGCCGACCTTTGGGTCGAGCGACTGGACTCGAAGTGGCGCGACGTCGCACCCCGGGTGGTCAAGAAAGACGAAAAGTCCGGTTACGTCTTTGTCGCCCCGGGCGTAGCTTCATTTCCGGTGGCGGGCGGCTTTGCCGCCGGCCGCAGTGGTGACGACCTGAAAGATTTTTTGAAGCGCGGCGCCGACCAGGGCTATATTACGGCGCGGCCCAGCGGATGGGACCCGGTCGAGCGGCTCAAGGATCAGGATATTGATGGAGTCGAGGCCGAGGTCCTTTACACCACGCTCGGCATGACGCTTTTCGGCCTCCACGACGCCGATTTGCAACGCGCCTGCTTTCGCGCCTACAACGACTGGCTGGCTGAGTTCTGTTCGCACAGCCCGAATCGCTTGATCGGCGCTGCGCTGATTTCGCTCGAAGACCTCGGCCATGGCGTCGCTGAACTGCAGCGCGCGGCTAAAATCGGTCTGCGTGGCGCGATGATCTGGGGGGCACCCCCGCGCGAACGGCCCTACACCTCGCGCGAGTATGATCCATTTTGGGCGGCGGCGCAGGATCTCCAGATGCCGCTGTCATTGCACGTGATCACCGGCAAGAAGCCGCCCAAGGCGGAGGAAGAGCGCAAGAAGGTTCGCGAGACCCGCGACCCCTCATTCGTGCGCGGCTACATGAATCTGATTCACGAGGTCCAGCGCTCGCTCACCGACATCATCTTCAGCGGTGTGATGATGCGTTTCCCGAAAATCCGCATCGTCTCTGCCGAAAACGACACCGGCTGGATCGCCCACTACATGTACCGAATGGATCACGCCTTTGAGAAATTCGGCGCGCTGATGCATGAGCCGCTCGACATGAAGCCGAGCGAGTACGTCCGGCGCAATATGTGGGCGACGTTCCAGGACGATCCGATCGGCCCGATGCTCTTCAAGTTCTTCGGCGGCGACAACTTCATGTGGGCGTCGGATTTTCCGCATACCGACTCGACCTGGCCGAACTCGCGCAAGGTTATCGCGCAGAGTTTCGAGGGCGTGCCCGAAGACGTGACCCGCAAGATCATCTGCGACAACGCAGCGCGGCTGTATCACATCAATCTGAATTGAACGCCTGGCGGAGTTGTATTTTTTTGGACGCTCGCAGGGAAAAGCGAAGCTCATCCGATATCACTTTGGAGGAATTGGAATGGCTTACGATCTTCTGATCAAAAATGGCACGATCGTCGATGGTACCGGCGCACCGCGCTATCGCGCTGATATCGCGATAGCCGGTGATCGCATCGCCGAAATCGGCAAAATCAACGAGGGCGCCAAGCGCATAATCGACGCCTCGGACCTGATCGTCTCACCGGGCTTCGTCGATCCACATACGCATTACGACGCGCAGATCTGCTGGGATCCACTCTTGAGCTGCACCTCGTGGCATGGGATTACCTCGGTCGTGATGGGCAACTGCGGGGTCGGCATAGCACCCTGCAAGCCCGAGTCGCGCGAAATTGCCGCGTGGGACCTCACGAACGTCGAGGCCATTCCCTTCGACTCGCTCAACAAGGGCGTAACCTGGGATTGGGAAACCTTCCCGCAGTTTCTCGACGCCGCGCAAGCTCGCGGTGCAGCAATCAACCTCGGCTTTCTCGCTCCGCTCACCCCGTTTCGCCATTACGTGATGGGTGTCGAGTCGATGGACCGGGCGGCGACGCCTGAAGAAACCACCCGGATTGCTGCGCTGCTTGACGAGGCGATGAGCGCAGGTGCCCTTGGCATCTCGACGACGACGCTCAAACAGCATATCGGCTTCAAGGGCCAGCCACTGGCCTGCCGGCTCGCTAGTCGCGATGAACTAAAGGCTTACGCCAACGTCCTGAAGAGTCAGGGTAAGGGCTCGATCGAAGTCGCGCTAACCAAGAAGATCGCCGTAGTGCAGGACGACGAGTACGAACTGCTCGATCTGCTGCTCACGGAGAGCGGACGCCCCGTCACCTGGCTCGCGATGGCCTCGACGCCGCGCCATCCGGAGCGCGCGCTCGAGACGCTCGATCGCGTCGGGCCGCTGATCAAGCGCGGCGGCATCCCGCAAATCCTGTGCAAGCCCTTCGTCTCGCAGTTGGACCTGCGCAATCCCTTCACCTTCGCCGATAACGAAGTTTGGAATCGCGTCTTCAATCAACCGGTCGAGGTGCAAAAGCAAATCTACTCCGATCCTGCTTTCCGCCTGCAATTCCGCGACAGCCTGAAACGGCCGCATCTGTTTACCGGCCGGTGGCATCGCGTCGAGATCCTCGAAATCGCCAATCCGGCGCTCAAGCAGCTCGAAGGCAAGAACGTTCAGGAAGTCGCCGAGATGCGAGGTGCCGATCCGCTCGACACGTTCCTCGACCTCGCGCTCGAGGACAATCTCAACATCCAGTACACGATGCAGCAGTATCACGAGGACGGCATTGCGCAGCTAATCAGCGACCCGCGCACAATGATCGGTCTGTCCGACGGCGGCGCGCACGTCGATATGCTGTGCGACGCGGGTTACGCCACCTACCTGCTGGGCAACTGGGTACGTAAGCGCGAGGCAGTGACGCTCGAGTTCGCCGTAAAGCGCATCACCTCAGAACCGGCCAACTTCTTCGGCATCCGCGAGCGCGGTCAGTTAAAGACCGGGTGGAAGGCGGACGTCGCCGTTTTCGACTTCAACACGGTCAACTCCGCGCGGCGCGCGACGATGCAAAACGATCTGCCCGGCGGCGGGCGGCGTCTGGTGATGCCCGCGGAGGGAATCGAGTACACGGTCGTCAATGGCAAGGTGTCGTACGAGCACGGCCGGCAGAGCGGGGCGCTCGCGGGAGAGGTTATTCGCTCCGTGGCGTAGTCGCCAACCCGCAGGTATCTAATGCAGGCCGGGCCTTTTGAGGCCCGGCTTTTTTTCTCAGGTTACAGTCCAGCCGCCGTCGATGATGAAAGGGGCGCCGGTCGCAAACGACGCGTCATCGCTGGCGAGGAAAAGTGCGACCTTGGCGATCTCTTCCGGCTTCGCCATCCGCTCGAGCACCGAAATCCGCTTGATTGCAGCCTGGTTGGGAAGGACACCGGCGCGGATGCGCTCGGCCATCGGCGTCTCGATCGCGCCCGGACAGATTGCATTGACGCGAATGTTGTAACGTCCGTATTCAAGCGCGGCGACGCGCGTCAGCGCGATCACTCCGGCCTTGGCCGCTGAATATCCTGCACCACCCTTGACGGCGACCAGGCCCGCGATCGAGGCAGTGTTGATGATCGAACCGCTGCGCGCTTTCATCATGTGCGGCAGCGCGTACTTCATCCCCAAAAAAACGCCGCGCAGATTGATCGCGATCACGCGGTCGAACTGCTCCTCGGTCATATTCGAGAGAAAAGCGGAATCGCCCTCGATGCCGGCGTTGTTGTAGAGGATGTCGAGCGCGCCGAATTTCGCGACCGCTTCATCGACCATGCGTTTGACGTCCGGGCCTTTCGAGACGTCGGTGCGAATCGCGAGCGCGGCGCCGCCTTGCTTGGTGATTTCGGCCACCGTCTCTTTCACCGAGGCTTCGTTGATATCCGAGGCGGCGACTTTCGCGCCCTCGGCGGCGAAGAGCAGCGCCGCGGTCTTTCCCATCCCGGAACCCGCACCGGTTATGATTGCGACCTTATTGGCAAGTCTCATTCGTTTCCTCCTGCAAGAGTTTACAATTTTTCGCCGCGATCGCGATGCTACTCGCGGCGCAGTCGACCTTCGCGATCGACGCGAGTACGCAGCACGTGCAATTCCTCCGCGTTCGGTGGAGTTGTCTCGGGCACGGATTCCGGAATTACCATCTCAAAGCCGGTCGCGCGCTTTACCGCTTCAACTGTGACGCGTGGATGCAACGACTTAAGCCGCATCCGGCGCGAGTCGTCCGCAAAGTCCATCACGCAGAGTGGCGTCACGCATAGTTTCGGACCGCCGCCTGGAATACCCATTTTGATGCGCGCGTCAGCGCCACCTGCGCCCCAGCCGTAAGCACTGATATAGTCGCACTTCTCGACGAGTACGCGCGGGTTATGATTATTGAGGACTATGTAATAACGGCCGACGTGAGTGCTGAGGGTCGGGGTGCCGACCGAACCCGGTCCACGGAACTTGAGCCGCCGGTGGTCCTGGCCGATTCCGATCAGGTTAGTATTGCCATAGGCGTCAACCTGAACGCCACCGATAAAGAAAACGTGATTCGACCAATCCTTGACGCGATCGAAGCGATGGCCGGTATCGCTGTAGGACTCGGCCCAGCGCACGACGCGGCGATCCCAGCCATAGGCCGGCATCGGAACGGTTTCGAGATGCGCGACATTCATGCGCGCGCCGAGAAACACGAGTTCCATGTTCGGCCCGTGCATCAGGTGCGCCAGCCGGACGGCGGCTTCGGGCACCGGCGAGGCGACGCCGACGCGCAGCGTTTCGCCATCGTTGAGTTCGCGCGCCAAAAAGACCGCCATCAACTCTGCGATCGAATATGCTTCGCTCATAGCCGCCTCGCGGCCTCACTCAAGCAAACGTGCTCGGCCCTCGATGAGAGGGTTGTCGTTTTGCCGCCGATCTCAGCAGCAAATTGAGCGGCGAACCGCTTCGGATAGCGTCTGCTGAAAATGAAGCCAAACATCATAGCGATCCCCGGAACAATCAACCCAAGCATTAGAGTATGCCCGACGTCGAGCGAGATAGCCCCGAGCGTCGCGCAGGCCGTGAAAATAATCGCCCACACCTGAGTCATCCGCACATTCATGTGTTGAAAGACCGGAGTCTCCCAAACTTCGTGAGGCGCGCGCTCGCGCGCGTACTGCAACGTGAAGGGAAAGCCCAGTATCAGGGTAGCCCAAGCCACTGCGGCAAAGATGCCCCATACCATCAGAAGATGGTAGTGGGTGATAAAGCGCGCTCCGCCGGCCAGCACGACCAGCACCACGCCCCCGAAATATACAAGTGAAGTACAGTCCATCGTCTTTACGGCGCCGCGTCGATACTGCATCGCGATGATCCCCGCGGCGAGCGCGAAGCAGATCAACCCGGCCCTAAGTAGTTGCCCCTCTTCGGCGAGGACGCCGTAAACCGCCCATAGGACAATCCCCAGGTTCGACCATACTCCGGCGTTGCCTGACACAGCCTTGCTCATGATCGATCAATACTCGTGGAGCGTAAGCAGCCGCTTGATGCCGATTCTTTCGAGATAGTCGCCATGCGTTGCCGGTTCCCGGCAATAGCGGTCCAGGTAATGTTCGAGCGCTTGCGCGTCGCCGCGAGCGGCGGTCGCCGCCGCATCGTTATACTCGCGCAGATGGTCGTTGTCCTGGACATAATAGCCGCGCGAATAGAAGGGATGCGCGCCAAAGGGTGCGCGCACGATGCCGTCGGCCGCAGCTATCGTCGTCTTCCACGGGTCGGCGCGAACTTCCTCGTTGGAGATAACCTTTTCGACCTGGACGAGCGAGCGGTCCGCCGCGCGATACATGAAGAGATCGATCCAGCCCGGACCGCCGATATGTTGCACATTGCCATAGGCATCGGCATGCGCCGCGTGCAGGAGCGCGACGTCCGGCTTGATCGGCGGAACGGCAATCAGGGTTTCGCCGCGAATCGGATCCTGAAAGATTTTCAGGTTCGGATTTACCTCAGGCAGCGAGGTTCCGACGCCACCGCGCCACGGTAGAAAGGGCAGCGACTGCGCCGCCGCCTGCAGACCTGCGCAGAGGATTCCCTCCTCGCATTCCCAGACCTCGATCGCGCCGCGCTCGGCCGCGTGTCGAAAGGCCGGCGTCACCGGATTGCCGAATCCGCCGCCCGCGTAATAGCTGACTACCTTGCGCACGCATCCCGCAGCTATCAGCAGGTCGAGCGAAAAGCCCGCGTCCACCACCGTCAGGTCCCGCACGCCGCGGCGAATGACGCTCCGCACCAACGCCATCGGCGTAGGCTGGCCGATCGCGATCGTCATCCCGCTCTCGATCCAGTTGGCGGCGTCAGCTTCTTCGATGATCCGCTCGCGTCGTTGACTATTCATACGGCCTTCCGCGCCACGCCTATCGTTGGCGATCCTTGCCCGAGGTTAGTACACTCGCGCTCAAGAGTCCCAGCGCACCGGGGAGGCCACCACGATGGCAATGTTCAAGTTCGAGGATTATCGCAACCGTTACGGGACAATCAAAATGGAGCGCGAAGACGGCATCCTGCAGATGACGCTGCATACGCAGGGCGCCGAGCTCAAATGGGGCATGCAGCCGCACGAGGAGCTGTCTTACGCGTTCAACGATATCGCGCGCGATCACGAGAATCGCTGCGTGATTATCACCGGCACCGGCAACGCCTTCTGCGCCGAAGCCGACGCCGGCAGCGGCCGCGGCGTGCCGATCAAGGGCACGGGCGAACCGGCGCCGTTCGGAGTAAGGTCCACGAGCTGGGATCACATCTACAACGATGCGAAATATCTCCTGATGAACCACCTCAACATCGAGGTGCCGATGATCGCCGCGGTCAACGGTCCCGCGCTGATTCATGCGGAACTCGCCGTCCTGTGCGACATCGTGATCGCAACCGAGAACACCGAGTTTCAGGACGCACCGCATTTCCCCAACGGCGTCGTACCGGGTGATGGTGTGCACGTGGTCTGGCCGCTCGTGCTGGGTCCGAATCGCGGCCGCTATTTCCTGCTGACCGGGCAGAAGTTATCGGCGCAGCAGGCGCTCGATTTGGGCGTCGTCAGCGAGGTGATGCCGCGCGACAAACTTATCGCGCGCGCATGGGAGCTGGCGCGATTGATCACCGCGCGGCCCAGCCTGTCGATCCGCTACGCGCGAGTCGCAATCACACAGAATCTCAAGAAGCTGATGCTCGAGAATCTGGGTTACGGCCTCGCGCTCGAGGGGCTTGGGGCCGTGCAGTCATTTCCTGGCGCACGGGGACCCAAAAAGTAATCGGCGCAGGGTTGGTCATTGACGATTGAAAACGCAATAATCGCGTAAGCAGTCCCGCCCGCGTAGGCTCTGGGCGTGCGCAAAGAGGAGATCGAATGAAGCTCGGAATGTTTCTGATGCCGTCCCATCCGCCGGAGCGCAGCCTCAAGGCGGGGCAGGATTACGACCTCGAAGTGATCAAGGCGGGCGACGAGCTCGGCTACTCCGAGGCCTGGATCGGCGAGCACTTCACCGCGCCGTGGGAGCCCAATCCTTCGCCCGATTTGCTGATCGCGCAGGCGCTGATGCAGACGCAGCGAATCGTGCTGGCGCCGGGCGCGCATCTGCTGCCGTATCATCATCCGGCGGAGCTCGCCTGCCGCGTCGCCTTCATGGACCATCTGGCGCAGGGCCGCTATATGTTCGGGATCGGCGCGAGCGGACTGCCGAGCGACTGGCAGCTTTTCTGCGTGGACGGATTTAAGGGCGAGACGCGCGAGATGACGCGCGAGGCGCTCGACATGATACTCAATATCTGGGCGAGCGACGGCGGCTATCAGCATACCGGCAAGTACTGGAAGGTTGACGTGCCGCGACCGATGATGCGCACGCTGAAGCATCACATCAAGCCGTTTCAGCAGCCGCATCCGCCGATCGGGATCGCCGGCTTCAGTCCTAATTCCGACACGCTCAAGTTGGCCGGCGAACGCGGGTTCATTCCGCTGAGTCTGAACCTCAGTACTGCCTATTGCGCCTCCCACTGGGACGCCGTACTCGAAGGCGCGAAGCGCACCGGTCTCAACCCCGATCGCAGCGTCTGGCGGATCGTGCGCGAGATCTTCGTCGCGGATACCGACGACGAAGCCTATCGTCATTGTGTCAAAGGCATGATGGGACGCATGATGAGTGAGTATCTGTTGCCGCTCTTCAACGATTTTCAATTCACCCCGCTGCTGAAGGACGATCCGAAGATTCCCGACTCTGACGTCACGCCGGAGTATCTGGCGCATCACGGATGGCTGGTCGGCTCGGTGGCGACAGTCAAGAAGAAGCTGGGCGCGATGATTGATCAGGTGGGCGGATTCGGCACGCTCCTGCACTTTGTCTTCGATTACGCTGACAATCCGCAGCCCTGGTTCAAATCGATGCGCCTGATGGCGGAGGAAGTAATGCCGCACTTTGCTGAGCGCACGCGCAACGGCGTCGCGGCTCACGCCTGAGTCCAACTTATGAGTGAATATACTGTCAAGGACAAGGTAGCGATCGTCGGCGTCAGCGAAACCAAATACTACAAACGCGGACAGGCGCCGATTAGTGAGTTTCGGCTCGCTTGCGAGGCGATTATCAAAGCCGCGGATGACGCCGGTATCGACGTGCGAGACATCGACGGCATCTCCGGCTATGCCGACGATCGCAACGACGCCTCGCGCCTGGCTACCGCACTAGGGCTGAAACATCTGGCCTTTGCCGGCATGGTCTGGGGCGGCGGCGGTGGCGGCGGCTCGGGCGCCGTCGGCAATGCGGCGGCTGCCGTCAACGCCGGATACTCAAAGTACTGCGTGGTCTTTCGCGCGCTCGCGCAGGGTCAGTTCGGCCGCTTCGGCCAGGCGCCGGTCAGCAACTCGGTCTCCGGCGCTGCGGCCTACACCGCGCCGTATGGCCTCTACGTACCGGCCCAGTGGGTCGCACTGCGGACGCGGCGTTTCATGCATGATTACGGAATCAATCAGGAGCCGCTCGCGGCAGTGGCGTTGGCCGATTATTATCACGCGCAGTTCAATCCGCGCGCCGTGATGTATGGGCATCCGCTGACTCGCGAGCAATATGATAAGTCACGCTGGATTTCTGAGCCTTTCCATCTTTATGACTGCTGTATGGAGAATGATGGCTCTGCCGCGTTGATACTCACTACGGCGGAGCGCGCGCGCGATGCGAAAAAGAAGCCGGCCTATATAATGGCGGCGGCGCAGGGTTCGAACTATCGGCATAACGCCGGGGTTGAGAATTCAGCCGACTATTCCTCCTCGAATTTCAAGACGCTCGCGCCGCGCCTGTTCGAGATGGCGGGAATTACGGCGAAAGATGTTGATTGCGCGCAAATCTACGAGCACTTCAGCGGTGCGGTTATGATCAGCCTGGTCGAGCACGGCTTCTGCCGGCCGGAAGAGGTGATGGAGTTCGTCACCTTCGAGAATATCACCGCTCCCAAAGGTAAATTGCCGGTGAATACCAGTGGCGGAAATATCGCCGAGTGCTATATGCACGGTCTCGAACTGGTAAACGAGGCGGTGCGGCAAGTGCGCGGCGAATCGACTTGCCAGGTGCCGGACTGTAAAATCTCACTGGTCGCGTCCGGCCCAATGGTCTCACCGGTTAGCGATCTTATAGTACATAGTATTTAGTTTTCTGTCCCTTTCGTTATTTTGAGAGAGAGCGGCGCATCGGCTATTAGCCGATGCGCCGGCGAGGATTCCAGAAATGGCTGCAGACAAGAAATACTACTTGCCCGAGGGATTGCCGACACCGAAGCCGCAGCGCAGCGGCCTCGACAAGGAATACTGGGAAGCGACGAAGCGGCATGAGCTGGTCGTCCAGTCGTGCAACAGTTGTGGCGCCGTCCAGTGGGGTCCGGAGTGGATTTGCCATAAATGCCACTCGGCCGAGATGGGTTGGCAAAAAGTCTCAGGGCGCGGCCGGCTCTTTAGCTGGACGCGATCGTGGAACCCGGTGCATCCGGCGCTGCGCGAGGCCTGCCCATATATCGTGGTGGTCGTGCAGCTTCCCGACGCCGGCAACGTCCGCATGGTGGGCAACCTGCTCGGCGATCCCAAAATCGATCCGCCGTTCGACGCCGAGGTCGAAGCTGTCTTCGAGGACCATCCCGACGCGACGCTTGTGCAATGGCGGTTAACCAAGTAGCCGCAGCTATAATCGACTCAAATGTAGAGCGGCAGGCGATCCGATCGCCTGCCGCTCTCGCATTGATGGAAATGTTGAACGCTTACACGCGCATCGCTTCGAGCGATACCAGCTCCTCGCGCTTGGTGCCCGCGACGTGCGGCCGCGACCCCGGCGCCCGCTCGAATTGATCGACGATTCCCAGTTCCTTGCCAATCTCACGCAAGGCCGGCAGCACTTCCTGACCGAGTAGGCGGATGCTGGTCATCCGATCCTCGAAACTGACCGGACCTTGGCTCTGGAAAACGCCGAAGGTGCCCGGACGCAGCGTTTCGAAGATCTTGCGAATCTTCGGAATGACCGTCTTCGGCGTGCCCGCGATGATCTGCAAGCCGTCCACCGCCTTGGGATAGGCCTTGTAGATTGCGGCCTTCGCTTCCTCGATCGTCGCCTCGCCGCGCGCGAGCCGGCGGCGCGTGCTGTCCGCCACCTGCTGCAACGTGCCATTGCCCGAACTGTCCTTGGTCGGCGCGCTCTCCTTCGAGCGACCGAGCTGTTCGGCGCTGACGCCGAGGAAGCCGCCCGAGCCGGATGTCATCGTCCGCGCGAGGCGCCTCGTCGCCTCCTTGGAGTTGTAGCCCGGCGGCAGCGTGTGCTCGGGACGCGAAAACGCCCCCTGCCCGCCGCCGTACAGATGCGCCTTGCCCAACTCCTCAGCCTTCTCTTCGGTCTCCGCCACCACGACGTGTTGCAGATAGCCGAAGTTCTCCGAGCCTGCCTGGTAGCCGAGCTGCGCCGCCGTGTCGCCGTAGATGTTCCACAACTCGGCCGTTGCCGACAGCGCTGTCCCCAAACCGAGGTACGGGTACTTGTGCTCGGCGCACCACACCACCGTCTCGGGGCTCAGCACGCCCGGGATCATGATCGGTGGAATTGGCTTCTGATACGGCGTCACCCACGGATTGATGAAGCGGTAATTGAAGTGCTTACCCTCCCAGCGGAACGGACCCGGACGCGTCCACGCCGCGATAATTAGGTCGTGCGCCTCGTTGAAGTACTCGCGATTGTAGGCCGGGTTGGCATTATTGAAGATCTGCTCGCTGCCCGCGCCGCGCACCCATCCGGGGGTAAGCCGTCCGCGCGAGATACAATCGATCGTGGCGAGCTCCTCGGCCACGCGCAGCGGATTCTTGAAGGTCGGCAGCGGATTGCCGAGCAATACGATGCGCGCCCGCTTCGTGATCCGCGCCAGGATCGAGGCCTCGACGTTCATCACGGCGCCCATGCAGAAGGGCGTCCCATGATGCTCGTTCAGCATGATTGCGTCGAAGCCGACATCCTCGGCATAGACCATCTCGTCGAGATATTCGTTATACAGCCGCGATCCGACTTCGCGATCGAAGAACTTGTTCGAAAGCCCGAAGTAGGCGCGATTTTTGATCAATTCATCTTCGGAAAGGTCGCGATAAGGACGTTCGGTAAAATACATCAATTGCATGACTTATCTCCTCTGCTTCTCAGGCATCAGCTGTCGCCGCTAGACGCGGACCGAGTCGTCGCGCTTCGGCGCGCGCTTGAGCGCTTCGAGGTCCACCAGCGAATCGCGCTTGGTCCCGGGCGTGTACGGCCGTGATCCGGGCGCCACCTCGAAGGGATCCTTGATGCCAAGTTCCTTTGCCATATCGCGCATCGCGGGCAGCACCTCCTGGCCGAGCAGGCGCACGTTGTTCAGCCGATCTTTTTCTGAGACCGGGCCCTGGATGGTGAACATGCCGAAGATGCCCGGGCGCAGCGTCTCCATGATCAACCGCAGCTTGGGCATCACCGACTTCGGGGTCCCGATGACGATCTGCAGGCCATCCTGCGCCTTCTGATAATTGGCGTAGATCTTGGCTTTGGCTTCCTCGATAGAAACCTCGCCGCGCGCCAGCCGAGCTCGCGTGTTGCCTTTTTCCTTGTGCAGATCCTCAGTCGCAGCGCGGTCGGATTCTGCGAGTTTCTCACTCGTGATGCCGAGGAAACCATAATCAGTCTGCTGCCGCGCGAGGCGCTTGGTCGCCTCCTTCGAGTTATATCCTGGCGGCAAGGTCCATTCGGGACGCGAGAAGTTCTGCGCGCCGCCGCCGAATAGCGCGCCTTTACCCAGCTCCTGCGCCTTCTCCTCAGTCTCGGCGACAAAGATCTGTTGCAGGTAACCGAAGTTCTCGCTGCCGGCTGTATAGCCATTCTGAGCCGCAGTGTCGCCGTAGAGATTCCATAATTCGACGGTCGCGGGCAGCGCCGTGCCGAGTCCGATATATGGGTAGCGATGCTCCGCGCACCAGATCACGGTCTCCGGGCTGAGCACGCCGGGAATCCAGATCGGCGGGCGCGGCTTCTGATAGGGCAGCGCCCACGGATTGATGTAGCGGTAGTTGAAGTGCTTGCCCTCCCAGCGGAACGGACCCTCGCGCGTCCAGGCCGCGATAATCAGATCGTGCGCTTCGTTGAAGTACTCGCGATTGTAGGCCGGGTTGGCGTTGTTGAAGATCTGCTCGCTGCCCGCGCCGCGCACCCATCCGGGCACCAGCCGCCCCTTTGAGATCAAATCGATCTCGGCGAGTTCCTCAGCCATCCGCAGCGGATGCTTGATCACTGGCAGCGGATTGCCGAGCAGGACGATGCGCGCCTTTTTCGTAATCCGTGCAAGGATCGCCGCCTCGACGTTCATCACCGCGCCCATGCAGAACGGCGTCCCATGATGCTCGTTCAGCATGATCGCGTCGAAGCCCATCTCCTCGGCGTAGCAGGCCTCGTCGAGGTATTCGTTATACAGCTCGGCCCCGACCTTGGGGTCGTAGAATGAATTCGGCACGCCGAAGAAGCTGCGATTCTTGATCACCTCTTCTTCGGGAACATTTTTGTACGGACGCTCGGTGAAATGCATTATATGCATGGCTATTGCTCCTTCAGCTCACGCTACTTTCAGGCGAGAAATTCGCGCACTAGTTTGATGAACTCCGCCGGCTTTTCGATCTCGGGCCGATGGCCGCATTGATCGTAAATCGTCACCTTGGCGTCGGTATTCTTGAGCGCCTTGCGATAGCTTTCCGCCGCGCTCACCGGCACGATCGCGTCCTCGCGGCCCCAGACGATCTGCACCGGCAGCCCCTTCACGCCTTCGAGAAAATGCGCGAGCGCCGGATTATTCATGATCGGCTCCCACGTCAGCCGCGCGTTTTCCGTGCGCGCATCCTCGAACGCCTCGAACTGCTCGGGCGTGCGCTCTCCGCCGTACAGCTTGGCGAACTCTGGCACCTCGCGATTGTACACGCTCATGTTGAGCGAGGTCCGCGCCGTCACCGAAAAGACGTCGGCAATTTCGCCCTCCGGCGGCTTGATTCCCGCCGGCGCCACCAGCACCAGCTTGTTGAACTGACGCGAATTGATCGCCGCCATTTCCGCCGCGGTCCAGCCGCCAGTGGAAAAGCCGATTGCGTCGAGCGGCGCCAGATTCAGATCGCGCAGCACCCAGGTATAAAACAACGCAAGCTCGTGGATATTGCGGATCCAATCGATCTTCGCCGATTTGCCCAGCGCCGGCTGAATCGGGATCAGCAGCGTATGCTCCTTCGCCAGTGCCGCATGCCAGCTCATCCAGCCCGGATGCCCCAGCTCTTCGTGCAACACCAGGAGCGGTTTGCCGGTCCCGCCCTTGACCATCTCGAGGCTCGTCCCCGCCACTTGGGTGACTTCTTCAGTCCACTCTGCCATCTTCTTTATGGTTCCTCCGTTTTACTTAGCGGTAAGCGCGCTTGTGGTCGCCTCCGCGAATTTTTCTACCGTTCACACGAGGCCGTCCCGCGCGGACGACCTCGCTTCTCAAACCTTCTTCGGATTCTTCCTGACTCTATTTTCTTCCTCACTCTACCTTGGCCCCAGGCGCCGCCGACGGCCGCTTGAGCAACACCTCTTCGGCATAGAGCGCCGCGAGTTCGGCATCCGAGATTCCGATCATCTCGCGGAGCACCGCCTCATTATCCTCGCCCAGGCGCGAGGCCTTCAGCTTCGTGCGCTCCGGCCAGTTCGAAAACTTGACCGGAAAGCCCGGGATGTCGAAATTACCGAGCACCGGATCGTTGACCCGCCGCACGGTCTCGCGCTCGCGCAAGTGCGGATGCGCCATCGCCTCTTCCAGCGAGAGCACCGGGCCGCATGGCACGCGGAACTTGTCCAACTCCGCCACCACGCTGTCGCGATCGGGAAACGTCGCGAACCAGCCTTCGATCATCTCCTTCAGCGCCGCGTTGTTGCGAACGCGCCGTCCATTGTTCTTGAAGCGCTCGTCGGTCGCCAGTTCCGGCCGGCCCATCGCGCGCGCCAACCGCGAAAACTCATGATCCTGCACCAGCAACATGATGAATCCGCCGGGGCATGCGAAGACTCCCGACGGACTGCCGTACGGATGCTGCGAGCCGTTGCGATGGGGCGAGAACTTCTCCTTCCGAATCGAGACCACCGGCACCGAGAGCTCGTGCATATGGAAGTAGGTGTCGGTGAGCGAGGCGTCGAGGTACTGGCCCTTGCCGGTGCGCTCGGCGTTCAGCAGCGCGTAGCCCACCGCCATTGCCGCGGCGACTCCGGTCGAGACGTCACCGATTGCCATCGTCGGCACGATCGGCGGCCGGTCAGCCTCGCCGAGCAGTCCGGTCACGCCCGCGAAGGCTGCGCCGATAAAATCGTAGCCGGGCCGATCACGCAGCGGACCGCTCTGTCCCGCCGCCGAGATCGAGCACATCACGAGCTTCGGATTGAGCTTGCTCAACGCCTCGTAGCCGAAGCCCATGTCCGCAATCACGCCCGGCGCGAAATTCTCCACCACCACGTCGATCTTCGGGATCAGCTTGAGCAGCAATTCCTTCGCTCGCGGCTTGCGCAGGTCGAGCGCGAGGCTGCGCTTGCTGTGGGAGTGCTGGAAGTAATAGGTGCTCATCCCATCCGCCGACTTCAGCCCCATGCCGCGGACGTGGTCGCCCTCGTGCGACCGCTCGACTTTGATCACGTCGGCGCCGAGTTCCGCCATGATCCGCGTGCAGGTCGGTCCGGCGACAAAATGAGTGAAATCGAGGACGTGATAGCCCTTGAGCATCTGTGCCTGTTGTTCCATCGATGCCTTCCCAATCGGCGGATTTCGCCGAGGTGGAATCCGTACCGTCTGCGCAAGCCTGATCCATCCGGTGACGAATGGTCAGCAACTACGCCGCATCATACTAAGGTCAGCGCGAAACTGTCCACCGAACCGCCGCTCCCGCACAACCCACTCTCATTCGGTCACTATTGCGCGTGACCTTTGCAAAGCGTTCGCCTTTGATGCGAGTCTGACCGCCAAGAACCGCCCGACGAATTGTCGAGCTGAGCGAAACGGGGTATGCGCTATGCGCTGTCCTAAATGCGGCAATGATAATCGCGACGGTGCGAAATTTTGCAGCGAATGCGCGACGCCGTTCTCGGCGAAGTGCCGCCAGTGTGGCGCGGATAACTCGCCGGGCGCGAAGTTCTGCGATGAGTGCGGGACATCGCTCAATGCGCCAGATCGCGCTTCTGCCGCCGAAGCACCAAGGGTTCCAGCGCCCGAGGTAGCCGGTGAGCGGCGTCACCTGACGATTCTGTTCTGCGATCTGGTGGGTTCGGTCACGCTAACGGCACGGCTCGATCCCGAGGAGTGGCGCGCGACGGTGGCGGGCTATCAGCGCGCGGCCGCCGAGGCGATCACGCGCTTCGGGGGCGAGGTCGTGCGCTATGTCGGCGACGGGATCATGGCCTTCTTCGGCTACCCGGTCGCCCACGACAATGACGCCGAGCGCGCGGCGCGCGCCGCGCTCGCGATCCTCGACGCGATCGCGCAGCTCAACGAACAGCCTGCGCATACGAAGTTGGCGGTGCGAATCGGGATCGATTCGGGGCGCGTGGTGGTCGGGACGGGTACCGGCAACGCCGTCGATGCGTTCGGCGACGCGGCCAATATCGCAGCGCGCGTGCAGGCCGCGGCCGAGCCCGGTTCGGTGATGATCTCGGAGGCCACGCAGCGGCTGGTCGCGGGACTCTTCATCGTCGAGGATCGCGGAGCACATACGCTCAAGGGGGTCGCGCAGCCGGTCCGGCTTTATCGCGTGATCCGGCCGAGCGGCGCGCGTGGCCGGTTTGAAGCGGCAACCGCGGCGGGTGGGCTGACGTCGTTCGTGGGGCGCGAAGACGAATTACACTCGCTGATGAGTCGCTGGGAGCGGGTCCTGGAGGGCGAAGGGCAGGTCGTCACGATTATCGGCGAGGCGGGCATCGGCAAATCACGCCTCGTGCAGCGCTTTCACGGGCAAATCGCCGAGACGCCGCACACCTGGATCGACTCTGGCGCCGGCGCCTTTTTCCAGAACACCCCTTTTTATACGATCACTGAAATGCTGCGGCGATTAATCGGCGATGCTCCAGACCAGATCGCGCAACTCGAAGGCAGGCTGACGGCGGCCGGAATCAAAGCTGCTGAGGCGATTCCGCTGATCGCGCCGCTGCTGAATCTCTCGCTGCCGCCGGAGTACCCGCCATCAGCATTATCGCCCGAGCAACAGCGCCGCCGCTTACTGGCGACCTTAGTCGAATGGGTACTCGGTTCCGCGCGCACACAGCCGCTCGTGATTGCGACCGAGGACCTGCATTGGGCGGACCCCTCGACGCTGGAGCTGATCCAGTTGCTCGTCGAGCAGGGCGCATCGGTGCGGCTGCTGCTCCTCTACACCGCCCGTCCGGAGTTTCGGGCGCAATGGCCGCAACGCGCCCATCACACGCAGATCATGCTGAATCGGATGAACGCGCGCGACATCCGCGCGATGATCGCGCGGGTGGCTGCCGCCAAGGCTTTGTCCGATGAAACGATCACGACCGTGATCGAGCGCACCGGCGGCGTCCCGCTGTTCGTCGAGGAGTTGACGCGGGCGGTGCTCGAAAGCGGCGATCCGAAGCTAGCGGGCGGCGCGATCCCGGCGACGCTGCATGATTCGCTGATGGCGCGGCTCGATCGGCTGGGCCCGGCCAAAGAAGTCATCCAGGTTGGCGCGGTAATCGGCAGCGACTTCTCCTACGAATTGCTCCATGCGGTCCATCCGATCGCGGAAGCGGAACTGCAGCGCGCGCTGCGTAGTCTGACCGACGCCGAACTGCTGTACGTGCGAGGCATCGCGCCGGAAGCGACTTACCAATTCAAGCACGCTTTGATCCGCGACGCCGCCTACGAGGCGCTGCTCAAAACCCGCCGCAAGGAACTGCATCTGATCGTCGCCCGCACCATCGATGAGCAATTCCCCGCCCTCAAGGAGTCGCACCCCGAAGTGTTGGCGCGCCATTGGAGGGAGGCTGGCGAGACTGAGCCTGCAATCGCCGAATGGCAGCGTGCGGGTGAGCGCGCGGTCGAGCGCCGCGCTTATCGCGAGGCTGAACAGCATTATCGCGAAGCGATCGGCGCGCTGCTGACACTACCCGAATCGTCCGAGCGCGATGCTCGCGAACTGACCCTACAAGTGGCTCTGGGCGAAATGATGGGAACAACCCGAGGATGGCCGGCTGCTGAGACGGCCCAAGCCTATGCCCGCGCCCGGATCTTGGCCGAGCGCGGCGGCGGCGCGTCGCTTGAACTATTCACCGGGCTGTATCGAGCGCTGGCTACCCGAGGCGAGCATCGTGCAGCGCTGGCTCTTGCCGACCAGATGCTCGAGATCGCCCATTCCAGCGATAGCGTGCTGGCCCTCGTCGCCGCGCACTATGCGCAGGCGCTGCCGCGTCAGTGGCTCGGCGATCTGGTGGGGGCCCGCGAACACTTACTACAGTTTATGGAGCGCTACCGCGAGGAGGAATCGCGCGGCAAACCGGATGATCCGTGGGTAAACTCGCATATTTTTGCCGGGCAGAATGAATGGTTCCTTGGTTACCCCGATCGGGCCGCCCGCTACGTCGACGAGTCAATCTCAATCGCGCGCCGACAAAACAATCATTTCGCTACCGCTTTTGCTCTTTCCGTTGGCAGCTGGGTTTATGAACTGCGAGGCGATTATCGGCGCTCGCTCGAGGCTGGCGAAGCAGCAGTGCAAATCGCAACCGCATCCGGATCCGGGTTCCCGTTCATCGAAGCGATGGGCAAAATGCGCAGCGCTCGGGCGCGTGCCCAAATGGGCGATACGAGAAACGCCGCGGCCCAGATTCAAGAAGGGCTTGGGGAACTTGACCATATGAGGTTTTATGCGTTTAGGGCTTCGTGGCTAGTCAGTTTGGGCGAAACGCAGGCCTTTGCAGGCGCGGTTGACGAAGCTCTCGTCACCGTTGAGCAGGCCCTCCAGACAAATCCGGAAGAGCTGTTCTACCGCCCAGAGGTCTTCCGGCTGCGCGGCGATTTGCGCGTCAGAAGCGATTCTAGCAAAGCACGATTCGAGTTCGCCGAGCAGGATTTCCGGGAGGCGATCGGCCTGGCGCGTGGGATGGAGGCTAAATCGTTAGAGCTGCGCGCCATTACAAGTCTGGCGCGATTGCTCCGCGATACCGATCGTCGCGGCGAAGCCCGCGGAATGCTCGCTGAGATCTACAACTGGTTCACCGAGGGCTTCGACACGGCGGATCTGAAGGACGCCAAAGCCCTGCTCGATGAACTGAGCGTCGGTGGCGGCGCACACTAATTCGATTGCGGTGGATGTCGCCGATCTAACCTATTTCTGTTCGGGACCGTACTCCACCGGCGGATAATAGGGCCGCTCGCCAAGTGCATCGACGTGCGCGAAGAACTCGGGGCTGGACGCATTGCCCACCGCGATCAGCTCCATCGCTTGCCGCACTAGATGCCACCGCTCAGGGCAGAGCGCTTTCGCCTTATCGAAATATTTCTGGGAATCGAGGCGATGGCCCTGCTCGAGCAGATATTGGCCGAGATGGAAATTCGCCATCGCGAGCGCTTCAGTCGCCGAGGCTCCCTGCACCCGCCGACGCCTTTCCGCGGGCGGCAGCACGTAACTGCTGGCCGCGCCCTTGGCGACCCAGTCGCGGATCGCGTCGATATAGGTCTGGCGCGCGGCCTTGCCTTTGGCAGCGACCGCAGGCGCCATCGCGAAGGTCGTGCGATCCATCGTGCGAAAGCCGTCACTCGCCCCGGCCGCTTCGGCCGGCCTCACGATTTGGCCTTGCTCATCGATCCACACTGCCATCGGAACGTTGGGCATATTGTAGAGTTCAGCTACCACGTGACGCTCGTCGATCAGGCACGGATAAGTTGGCGTGGCCGCGCGTGCGCACTGATCGGCGCTCCAGCCCATCACGTCCTGCAGCGGCGGCGGAATTTCGATCGGCGTCGCCGGCCTGATCCAGTTTGCAACCGCAGCCTTGCCGCCAGAATCGAAGGCGACCGATACGATCGTGAAATTGCTATCCTTCAGCTCTTCCTGTACGGTCTGCCAGACTGGCAGATCAAAGCGGCATCCTCACCACGAGGCCCACGACATCAGCAAGACCTTCTTACCGCGATAGTCTGAGAGTGAATGCTGCTTGCCGTCGAGATCAGGCAGCGTAAAGTCGGGCGCGGCCGCCGCAAAACGCTGCGCGTTCATCGTTTCGACAGCTTCGCCGAGCAGCCAGACGGCGGGCGGCTCGTCATGCACCAGCGGCCGTCCGAGCACATCGGCCAGCGCCGCAAGATTGACGCGATCGCCGGCGCGCACAAATTCCCGGGCTCGCGCCGGCGGAATCGGGACGCAGACCTCGCCGCGGCAAAACCCTTGCGGCTTGAGTTCCCATCCGGTCGCTCCGGCCAAATCCCGCGGCGTCAGCCATAACTGTTCCCCCTCAGCGATGGCGCTCGCTGCACTAAAGGGTTTGCCCTGATCGATTATGGTTGCCGGCATCAAGCGACCTCCCTGCGTCGTTCTCACAATAGGCTGAACCCATCGCTCTTGACTAGCTTCGGCGGGGTGCAAACATCCATTGAAGCTGCTGGAGCGGACCGGAGGAAACGCATGTTGATCGAAACCCCTGCGGGCAATTACACCTTCATTCGCGGCATCGGATCATTCTCGGCGGCGGTCTGTGCGCGACCCGGCTTCGCGATCGTCCACGCGAACTTCCGGCCCCTCGCGCCGCTCACCGAGGCCTACGCTCGTATCGAGCGCCATCTGCAAACGCTGAATCGTCCCCTCGCGGCGCTCTGCGGAATCCAGTTGCGGGTTCCGCGTCCCTTCTCGCGTGAAGGTTTCGAGGAGTTCAATCGCCCATATATCGAACGACTGCGCCGTTGGAGCCTCGAGGTCGAGGGCGCCAACCCGGTCGCGCGCACCAACGTCGCCTTCGAAGTGAATCCGATAGCGGAGCCGGCGATGGCGAGTTTTTTCTACACCGTCCCGAGCCACTATGCACCCCCAACCTGGGTGCTGTCGGGCGTCCCCGAGATCGCGTCACGCGACGGCGGCATCAAAGTGGTTGCTCACGGTGATACCTCGGTCGACGGCTTGCGCCAGAAAACCGCTTGCATTCTCGAAGTGCTCGGCCGTCACCTCGATGAGCTTCAACTCACCTGGAGTCAGGCGACCAGTGTGAATCTCTACGGGGTCCACGATCTGCATCCGCTGATGGCTTCGCTGATCTTGCCCACGATCGGCGAAGCGGCGCGACGCGGAATCACCTGGCATTTCGCGCGCCCGCCCGTCACCGGGCTCGAACTTGAAATCGACGCCTGCGCGGTCCTCCGCGAAGAGATCCTCTAACCCGGGGCGACGCGCCCCTTGGCGAGACAATCGGCGCAGTGGCCGTAGAGCTCGAGCTTATGGCGGATTAGCGTGACGCCGAGCTTGCCCGCGACGCTCTCCTGCAACCGCTCGATGGCGTCGTCCTCGAACTCGATGATCTTGCCGCAGCTCTCGCAGATGAAGTGGTCGTGATGATGTCCGCCGGCGACCTCATAGCGCGCCTGCCCTTCGTCGAAATGGCGCTCCGACAGCAGGCCGCACTCCTTCAGCAGCTTCAGGGTTCGATAGATGGTTGCGTAACCGACGTGCGGGTTGACCTTCTTGACCTCGGCATAGAGTTCCTCGGCGCTGACGTGACGCCGCAGCGCGAAGAAGACACGCGCGATGTCGTCGCGCGGCGCCGTCGATTTGAGCCCGCGATCACGCAGCCGTTCATGGAGCAGCTGCATTCGTTGCTCGGACCGGCTCCGGCTGACCTGCGACGTTACGGCGGGTTCGTGTGCGACGCTGGCTTCCGCGCGCGCCATGATGAAAATCGCTTAAGCGGCAGACCCCGCTTGCAACAGTCGGCGGGCGGCCGGTGACAGGTAGAGCTGTTCGTGATCGCGCTGACGGAGGGCTTCGGCAATAACTTCGATCTGATCGGCGGGCGCCATCTCGCGATCGAGGATAATCAGCTCTCGCGCGCGCAGCCGGCACGCGCCGCCGCGAGCACGGTAGCCGATCTCGCGGAGAATCTTTTCGCGCCGCACCTCCAAACCCAGCCGACCGGCCGCTTCAACCAACTCGTCCGCAAGCTTCATCAGCCGACTGCTCTTTTCGTTCATACCAGCGACGCCACTCGATGCATGATAGCCCACTCGCGGCTCCTCGTGAACCCAGTGGCGGAATCGACCCAAAGCAGCGCGATTGCCGTAGCTTGCGCGGCGCGCAACAGGACCGCATCCTCAGACGATGGAGTCCAATCGCCGCCCGATCTTGAAAATAGGTGTCGTCGATATCGGTATCGAAGAGGTCGCGCTCCCCAACGGACGGACGCTCGAACTCCCGGTCATTCGCCATCCGGGCGCCAGCGCGATCGTAGCGCTCGACCGCGACGGCACAATCGCTTTGCTCACGCAGTATCGCCACGCCGTGGGCGGATGGCATCGCGAGATTCCGGCCGGATGCCGCGACGGTGCCGAAACACCGCTCGAATGCGCAATCCGCGAACTGCGCGAAGAGACCGGCTTAGTCGCCGCTCGCTGGCAACATCTTGGCGGTATCGTCACGATTCCGAGCTTCTGCAACGAGCGGATCGAGCTCTTTCTGGCGCGCGAACTTACTCAGCATGATTCCCGCCTGGAGTCCGACGAGATCATTCGGGTGGAAAGAGTTCATCTCGACGAGGCGCTCGCGATGGTGCGTCGGGGCGAGATTGTTGACGCCAAGACGATCGCCGCGCTCCACCATACCCAAGCCGTTGTGCACTAACGCGCGCAAGGCTGGGTTAGCGGCAAAGCTAGCAGTTATTCGATGTTAACTTCATCAGGGAATAAGAATGTGGTGCTGCCATTCTCGAATTGCACCAGAAACATTCTGCGATCCAGGTTGTTAACCTCGCGCAGTATTAACGGCTTCTCGTCGAAACGCGTCCGTCCTTCCTGATCACGAACCGGCCGCAGCAAATGGCAGCGCCGTCCGATAATTCCCTGTCCGATCGTTCCTGTATGGTTAACCGCTTCCATGTAATGCCACCTTTCCCGTAAGCAAACTTGGTCGGGCCTCCCCACGTCACCTGGGTAATTTGATAGCAAACTTCGGACCGTTTGATAACCTTTGTTTTTTGCTTATCCACAAGATTAGACGAACTGGCCATATCCGAACTTCGATGCGGCTAATTCTCGCAGAAGCTGACATCGTGGCGATGGCCCGACCGTTGAGGAATGGTCAACCTTGTTGCGGATGTGCATTAATTGGGGCGCACCAGCTACAAAGCCGTGTTGGCGCTGCTAAGGAATCTCTATGACGACCCTGTATCCGATGGTGATGGGACGCGAGGCGATGGTCGCGACCGAACACTTTCTCTCGGCCTCCGCGGGCGCGCGAATCTTTGCCCGCGGCGGCAACGCGATTGACGCCGCGGTCGCAGCTACGTTCGTTGAAGGCATCGTCAACCCGCATATGCATACGATCGGCGGCGAGGTGCCGATGCTCATTTATTTGGCATCTGAGCGTCGCGTGGTCGCCGTCAACGGCAATATGACCGCCCCGGCGCGAGCGACGATCCCGCTCTATCGCGCGCGCGGTTTGGATCTGGTGCCGGGCGAGGGCCTGCTCGCAGCCGGGGTACCTGCGGCATTTGACGCGCTCGCGACCGCGCTCTCACATTTCGGCACCAAGACCCTCGCCGAGGTGCTCGAACCCAGCCTCAAACTCTGCGAAGACGGGATGCCGATGCATCCCGGCTTGAGCGGCCATGGCGAGACGCCTGAGGACCTTTCCGGGCTGATCGGGATGGCGTCGATTCTGAGCAACCGGCAAAAGTTTCTTGACAAATGGCCAACCAGTGCTGCGCTCTATCTGCCGAACGGCGAGGTGCCTCATCCTGGCGATATCGTCAAAAATCCGGCACTCGGCAATTTTTTCCGCCGCCTGATCGATGCCGAGAGCGCAGCCCGTAACCGCGGCCGCGAGACCGCGATCGGTGCGGCGCGCGATCGTTTCTATCGCGGCGACATCGCCGACGAGATCGTCCGTTGGTCCGACGCCAATGGCGGGCTGCTGGCGTCAAGCGATCTGGCCAACTTCACGACCAGACTCGAAAATGCCGTCAGCGCCGACTATCGCGGCGTCACCGTGCACAAGTGCCAGCCGTGGTCGCAGGGCCCGGTCTTCCTGCAGCAACTGCGTCTCCTTGAAGGTTTCGACCTGCGCGCGATGGGCCATAACTCGACCGACTACATCCATACGATGGTCGAAGCGGCCAAGCTCGCCTTCGCCGATCGCGAGCTTTATTACGGCGATCCGGAGTTCACCGCGGTGCCGCTCGCGGAGTTGCTCGGGGAGCGCTATAGCGCGATGCGCCGGGCCTTGATCGATCCGGCGCGCGCCGCGATGGACCATCGCCCCGGTGATCCGCTCGCGATGCGCGCGCTGGCAACCGGCACGTCGATCACACCGCGTTCTTGGGGACCGGGGACGATCCATGTCACCGCCGCCGACGGCGCCGGCAATATGGTCGCCTGCACCGCCAGCGGCGGATGGATTCCCAGCTCACCGGTCATCGATACGCTCGGCTTCCCGCTCGGCACGCGGCTGCAGACCTTTTTCCTCGACGAGCGGCACGCCAACGCGCTGCGACCTGGCAAGCGACCGCGCACGACCCTAACACCGTCGCTCGCGACGCGCGACGGCCAACCATTTCTCGCCTTCGGCACGCCCGGCGGAGATCAGCAAGATCAGTGGACGCTGCAATTCTTCCTCAATCTGATCGAATTCGGCATGGACGTCCAGGAAGCGATCGAGGCGCCGCGCTTTTCGACTGCGCACTTCGCTTCGAGCTTCTATCCGCACGCCGCGCGGCCCGGGGTGTTGCGCATCGAGGATCGTATCAGTCCGGAAATTCGCGCGGCACTCACGGCGCGCGGCCACGAGGTCGAGACGCGCCCACCCTGGTGCGAAGGACACGTCCTCGGAATTCGCTTCGACCCGGCTCGTCGGCTGCTCTGCGGCGGCGCGGACCCGCGCGGGCAACTCGCGGTCGTGATGGCCGCTCAAGCGATCGGCTGGTAACCGCCGTCAAAGAATTAGCACCCGAAGAGTTCAATCCCTTGCCGTTCGATTGTGCTGAAGCCGCGACATCGGAGCGGCGTGCTCTGAGCGATGAAAAGATGCTTACGGCGCTGTCAGGATCGCCTTTGCGCTTTGGTCGCCGCCCGCACGAAATCGGTATTGACTGTCGTGCGATCAGACTCTATTTCTCTCTCAAGCGGGCATTCCTGACGGTATGAACACTGCTATCGTTGAAAATGTCTGGCGTAACGCGACTCGCTGTAAACGAAATGACTCGATGGTTCGTTTCACGTAAGAGCAGGTAACGGAGAAAAATTTATGCGCAAGCGTTGGATGGCAACTGCGGGAGTCGCGCTGGCCGCGGCGATGTTCGTGGCGGGATGCGCGGGAAGCCAACCCCTTAGCACACGTGAGGAGGGGACCGGCATCGGCGCGCTGCTCGGAGGTGGTGCAGGAGCGGCGATTGGCGCGGCGACCGGCCATCCGGCGCTGGGCGCATTGATCGGCGCGGGCGCCGGCGGCGTCGGCGGCTACGCGGTTGGCAACTCGATGCAGAATCAGGAGAACGCCAATTCGCAGACTAACGGCCAGTTGCAGCAGCAACAGCAGGAGATCGAGAATCAGCGCCAACAGATCGAGCAGATGAAGCAACAGCAGGAGACCGAATAATCCATCTGTCAACTTCCCCTCTCCGAGGTAGGAGAGGGGAAGATTGAAGCCTGCCGCGGGCCAGTCTCTTCCTACGACGGACGACAGAGTTTACACGCCCGCATGCCGGCGGCGGCGGCGCGGTCCGGCGCCGCAAAGATAAACATACGATCGCGGCGTGCCCGTTTCGCCGCGGAACAACTGGGCCGGCAGAAAATCCGCGTACCTAGATGGCCATAGACCGCCTCTGCCGGTATCCGCCGAGTGCGATCGGCGGCGAAGCCCTCGGCGCGCAACAAAGCGAGCTTGCGCTCGACCCCGCCCCCGTAGTTGCCGATCGAGCCATCCGATCGGATCACGCGATGACATGGGACGTAAATTGCGATCGGATTGACTGCGACCGTGTTGCCGATCGCGCGTTGAGCCGCAGGCGAGCCGGCCGCGCCGGCCAACGCCTGATAGGTGGTGACTGCGCCCGCCGGAACCTTCCGCAAACGCGAGAGCGCGCGACGCTGAAAATCGCTCGCCACCAGGCTCAGATCGACCGGACGATGTGCGATCGCGCTCGCGTCGCCGTGCAACAAGCGGACTATTTCGTCGCTGACTTCAGCGGCCAGCGCACCGTCTTCGACGACATCGAAATGCCGCCGCAAAGCGCTCAGAAAGCCCGCTCCCTCGTCTTCCTCCGGGAATCTTAGCGCCATCAGGCCGCGCGCGCTCTGCGCGACCAGCAGCCGCCCCAGCGGTGTCGTCGCGACACCGACGCCCGCGCGCGGCCGCTGTAGCCGCCGCAATACCGGATCCAGCCGCTTGTGCGCAACGCGCAATAATTCTCGCAGCGCGGCCTGATTCAACTCGTCGTCCTGATCAATATCCTGGTCAATCAGTCCATCATATTTTTCGTCACTCGCCATCAGCTTCACTCCATTGCCCCGATTTTCTTCATCGCCTGATAGACGTCCGCCCGCGCCGCCTCGAGGCTGCATCCCAAGGCCGTCGCGATCTCCTGATATTCGAGGCCTCCAAACTTGCGCATCATCACGGCGGCGCGCTGCTTCTGCGGCAGCCGCGCGATCAGCGCCTTCAGATCGATCAGCGTATCGCGCGCGCCATGCGGAGCGCCGCGATCGTGCGCCTCGGCCAGCTCGCCGTCAAAGACCACGCCATTATGGCGCGCGCGATCGCGCACGCGATTCAGACAGAGATTCGTCGCGATCCGGAACAACCAGGGCCGGATGCCGTCGGCGCCGTCGATTCGCGCATAGGCGCGATAGGCGCGCAGCCAGGTCTCCTGGAAGAGGTCGAGCGCATCCTCGCGATCCCGCGTCGAGCGCAGAATGAAGCGCAGAATTTCACCCTCGTGACGCCGGATGATCTCCTCGAAGGGCGGCGGTAAGCGGTCAATTGGAGAATTCGCCATCTGCCGTGTATAACCCTGAACTGGCGCTTTTGTGAATTCGGCGTCTAACGGAGCCGCCATGGACCCGACGTTGAAAATCGCAATGTGGGGCGCGCTATTCCTCGGCAGCCATCTGGTTATCTCTTCCGACGCGGTGCGGCCGGCGTTGATCGCCAGAATCGGGGCGCAACCCTATCGCGGCCTCTACTCGCTCGTCGCCTTCGCGACTTTGGTCCCCCTGATAGTTACGTTCGCTCATCATAAGCACGCCGGTCTGATGCTCTGGTATCTGCGCGGCATCCCGCTGCTCCGATGGCTGACCTGGCTGATGATGCTGATCGCCTTCATCATTCTGGTCGGCGGCCTCATAAACCCCAATCCAGGCTCGATCGGCGCGCCCGCGAATCGGGGCGTGCACGGAATGCTCAAGATCACCCGGCACGGCTTCTTTGTGGCGATCGTGCTTTGGGCCTTAGCCCATCTGCTGATGAACGGCTGGGCCGGCGATATCTGTTTTTTCGGCAGTCTTGCCGCGCTCGGGATTCTCGGCGGATGGCATCAGGATCGACGCAAACTCGTCGAGCTCGGCGAGCCCTATCGCGAATTCGTCGCTGCGACGTCGTTTTTTCCCTTCGCCGCGTTAGTCAGCGGCCGCCAGCGCTGGACACGTACCGATATGCCGTGGGCCGCGCTCGTGATCGGAACCGTCTCCGCCTTCGCAGTGATGCGGCTCCATCCGATACTCTTCGGCGGCAACCCGCTCGGCTAGCCGCGGTCCGAATTAAAGTTGAGATGTGGTGATTGTAGTCGCCCTTCAAACGGATCTGGACGGCGACCGGGTCGACGCGCTGGTTTCGCTTCTAAATGTGCTGGGCGAAATCCATACGTGCATGCAGAACACGAACGATCTCAATGCCGCCCTCAATACGGCGGTAGAACAGAACGTGACCGCCGGAAGGAAATCTATAGTAGCCGGTCCGCAATTCGGGACATGCCCGGCCGATCGCCGGCTGCGCCGCTACCGCCTCGACGTCATGCCCGAGCTGACGGGTATAAATTTCGGCTTGGTCGACGCCCCAACGCTTCGCCGTATAGTCCCAGATTTCATCAATATCGCGCTGCGCACGCGGCGAAAGGATGTAGCGACCCGTCATACCTCGCGTGGCTGGGCGACCCGCTTACGCGCGATGAATGCCTCGAAATCGAAGGGTGTCGACGCTCCGCTTTGTTCGCCCTCTATCAGGGCGGCCCGCAGTGCGGCCAATTTGGCTTCTTGCTCTTCGAGTAGTCGCAAGCCCGCGCGCACAACCTCACTTGCACTGTTGTAGCGGCCTTGCGCCACCTGCGTCTCGACGAAGCTATTGAAATGCTCGCCAAGGCTGAATGACGTATTCTTGCTCATAACGTATGCTTGCTCCGAATCTGTATCTACCAAATTCTGGTACATAAGGAGAAGCAGCTGAAACTCTACTCGCTGATTAGCTTCGTGGCATTATTTAGCGCCGCGGCGATCTTCTCGGGTGTTGCGAGCCGGATGAAGGCGCCGAGGCGCGGGCCGCGCTCCTGGCCGAGCAGCGCGCGATAGATCACCGGGAAGATCTTTCCAGGCCTGTCGTAGTGGGCGCGCCCGAGATCGTAGATCGATTTTTCGATCTCCTCGGCGGTCGCGTCGCCATTGCTGCCGAGCCAATCGGCGAATGCGCGCAACTGCTCGCGTCCAACTGCGCTCGGTGCGGAGAGCTTTTTTTCGGGCTCGACGAAATCGCGATAGAAGTTGATCGCGCATTCCATCAGTGTGCGCGCCAGCGACGCGGTCTCAGGATCAGCGCCGATTTGCGGGTCGTAGGTCGTGAGGTAGCGCCACAACAACTCACGATCGTCGCTGCCGATCGCCGGCACGAGATTCATAACGAGCCCGAAGCTGATTGCGCTGTCGAAGCGTCGCGCACTGTCGCCTTGCAGCACGAATTGCAGTGGCGAATTCAGGCGCGCCGCAGCATCCATCGCGGCCCACCCGCGCAGCGCCTCGAGGTATTCGTCCACATATTGCGGTATCGCTTCCAGAAATAATTTGCGTGCGCGGCGCGGATTCAAAATCAGAAAATACTTGAGCACTTCGATCGGCGCATAGCGCCGCCACTGCTCGACCCCGACCCCGCGTCCGACGGACTTCGAGACCTTGTGACCCTCTTCGTCGAGGTACATCTCGAAGGGAAAGCCCAACGGCGCGCGGCCGCCAAGCAGCTTGAGAATCTGCGCGGAGAGCCGCGCCGAATCGATCAGATCCTTGCCGTACAGCTCGTAATCGACTTTGAGTACGTGCCAGCGCAAGGCCCAATCGACCTTCCACTGCACCTTGCAGGCGCCGCCGAGAATAGTCTGTTGGCCGCGAAAACCGCAGCCTCGAGCGCCGCCGAAACTGCGCTCGCATGAAAACTCGACCGCATCCTGATCGGGAAAATAGGCCATCACCAGCGTCGAGTTGATCTGCCCGCAGGCGGGGCAGCGCGGCATGATCGGCGACCAGCCGGCGCGATTCTCTTCCCGCAGGGTCGGCGTGATCAGCGCCACGATCTCCTTGTGCTTCGCCAGCACCAGTCGCAGGGCCTCGTCGAAGGCGCCGCTCGCGTACATCGCGCTCGAGCGCATCAGCTCGTACTCGACCTCGACCGGCGCGAGGAAATCGCCGAGCAGCCCGATCATGTGGCCGGCAAAGCTGTCGTGACAGTCGCCGAACGGGTCCGGAATTCGTGAAACCGGATGACCGAGATACTCCTGAGTCGTTTCGCGATTCGGGATGCTCTCGGGAACCTTGCGCAGCCCGTCCATATCGTCGATGAAGACAATTAGCTTGTGAGGATGCTCGTCGCCGAGCGTTTTGAAAGCGTGACGCACGTAGGAGGGCCGCAACACCTCGGTCATCGTGCCGAGATGCGGCAGGCCGGAAGGGCCGAAGCCGCTCTGGAAGACCACCGGCCGCTCACGCGGATAGTCGCGCACCCGCTCGGCGAGCCGGCGCGCCTCCTCATAGGGCCAGAGGTCGAGCGGCGACTGCGGTTCAGGAGCTGATGCCATGGGGTTTCCGCGTGATCCTTTCTATTCTCTATTCGCGCCCGCGCAGGACGCGCGCCGCCGCCTCATGCACCCACGGATCGATCTGGAGATCGCGCTGCTTCTCCGAGGCCAGCCGCAGCTTGACGCCGCAGTTGGCGCAGATCAGCGCCTCCTGCGCGAAGCCGCCGCGATCCTCGATCGTCAGCTTGAGCAGCCACTCGTCCGCCAGCCTGCGGCATATTTCACATCGATATTCCGGCATCGCGTTGCAGCGTGTCGTGAGTTACGTCAGGTGTCATCTTACAGGATTTGCGCGGCACTTCACTGCTGTGTTAATCCAAGACTTGCGATGCAGACCTGCTGGCGCGACGATTCGAGCGCCCTTTCAGACACCACCCTGATGTTGTTAGCTGGCGCTTCGCTTAGCGCTGTGTCGCGAAATCCGAACTCCGCGCCGACTTTATGGATCAAACGCTAACCCGTCAGAAAATCCGCGACCTGCGGCGGCTAGTCGCCGAGGACGATCGCATCGCGATCGTGCTGCAGGACGATCCCGATCCCGACGCGATGTCCAGCGCGATCGCGCTGCGCGCGATGCTCGGGCGCAACAAGCAGACGACGCCCATCTTCGCCTTCACACCAGTCACGCGCCCGGAAAATCGCACGATGACTCATCTGCTCGAGATCGAGATCGCGCAGGCCGTCACCGAGCACCTGCGCGAGTTCGACAAAATCGCGATGGTGGATGTCGAGCCGCCCTACTTCGGCGAGCGCATCCCGCGCGCCGACATCGTGATCGATCACCATCCGAATTACCAGGTCGGGCTCGCGCCCTTCGAGGACATCCGGGTCAATTACGGCGCCACCGCGACCATCATGACGGAATATCTCGTCACCGCCGAGGAACATATCAGCGAGCGGCTGGCCACCGCGCTGCTCTATGGCATCCGCAGCGACACGCTGGCGCTCTCACGCCGCGCCACCGACGCCGACATCGAGGCCTTCACGCACCTCTACCCGCTGGCGAACTACAATCTTCTGCGGCAGATCGATCGGCCGGAATTGCCGCTGAGCTATGCGCGGTTGCTGTCGCGCGCGATGAGCCGTTTCGAGGTCCGCGAGGGACTGGTGGTGCTGCATCTGGGCGCCGTCGAGCGCGACGATCTGATCGTGCAACTCGCGGATTTCTGCCTCCAGTTCGAAGGCGTCGAATGGGTTGCCGTCGCCGGCAAGCTGGGCTCGAACCTGGTCGTCGCGGTGCGCAATCAGGGGCTCGGACGAGGCAATGCCGGCGAACTGGTCAAGCAGATCTTCGGCGGCATCGGCGCCGCCGGCGGCCATCGCCAGATGGCCAAGGCGGTCATCCCAATGCGCAAATGGCGCGAGCAGGAAGGCTCGTTGCGCAATTTAAGCGTCGAGCCGCGGCTGCGCGAGTTGTTTACCGCGGCCATCTTCGGCCCC